>Ga0163199_1000069_pt1 | contig 63751 bp, 65 predicted proteins | sample PL_2010_150m_FD_113537 | JGI IMG/M metagenome (GOLD analysis project Ga0163199, IMG submission 113537) | Freshwater microbial communities from Powell Lake, British Columbia, Canada to study Microbial Dark Matter (Phase II) - PL_2010_150m | ecosystem: Environmental > Aquatic > Freshwater > Lake ...
TCTTCTAGCCACTGTCAAGCGTCTGTCACCACTCCTTCCCCAGATTGCCACACTCTTTGGCATCGAAGTAGCGCCAGGAGTGACCGCTCCCCGACCACTGCGTCCTACACGTCCAGTGCGCGTCAAGCCAAAGACTGCGCCAGCAAAGCCTGAATCGACAAAGTCTGAAGTTGCAGCGCCAGTCGAAGCAGCGCCAGTCGAAGCGGCACCGGTTGAAGTCGCACCGGTTGAAGCAGCGCCAGTCGAAGTAGCACCAACTTCCAACGAGTAGTTCCAAGCGCCTAGTCTGTACGCATGTCAGACGTCGTCACTTATGAAGTTCAAGGCAAAGTCGCACTCATCACGCTCAATCGTCCCGAGGCTCGCAACGCTGTTAACGGCGATGTAGCCCAAGGTCTTGAAGCCGCAATCAATCAGATGGAAGAAGACCCAAATGTTTGGGTTGGAATCTTGCGTGCCAATACTGCGGGTCAAGAGCGTCCTGTGTTTTGTGCAGGAGCAGACCTCAAGGCAATCAACTCCGGTCAAGCAGGTTCGCTCAATACCGAACTCGGCGGTTTTGGAGGCTTTGTTTATCGACAGCGCAAAAAGCCAGTCATCGCCGCAGTCGATGGTCTTGCCACAGCAGGCGGATGCGAGATTGTTCTCGCAGCCGACATGGTGGTTGCAACTACTCGATCGGCGTTTGGGCTTGCCGAAGTAATGCGCAATCTCATTGCAGGTGCCGGTGGTCTTTTTCGCCTGCCGCGAGCAATTGGTCAGGCAACCGCAATGGAAGTCATCTTGACTGGTCAACCGTTGCCTGCTGAGCGCGCCTACGCGCTTGGTCTGATCAACCGTTTGGTTGAGCCAGGAAAAGCGGAAGAATCGGCTTTTGAGTTGGCATCACGCGTGTGTTTGGCTGCACCACTCGCCGTGTGGGCGTCGCGCAAGATTGTTCTCGCCGCAGCCTTCGAGAGCGACGAGACGCTGATCAAGATGACCAACGCCGAATTTGGCAAAGTGCTGCAATCTGAAGACACCAAAGAAGGTCTCACGGCCTTTATTGAAAAGCGTCCGCCAGTCTGGCAAGGACGCTAAAGAGTTCTAGACGCAACAATGAGTCGTGCTGGCATTCCAACTCGTTCAAAAAGATTTTTCATTTTGCGGTCACCTGGTAATGCGTATGCGTCGAGTCTGATGCATCCATAGTCTCGAGCAATAGTGGCAGTCTCGCCAACGAGTCGCGCACCTATCCCCAATTGCCTGGCCTGCGGATCTACAAATATCTGTGTGACCGAGCAGACCAACGACGCTCTATTGAATTCGGCACAGATATAAGCAACAACCTGTTGGGCAACTTCAGCCACGAGAACGCTGTGCTCGATTGATGCCACAATCTGCAACCACCCGTCGGAGTCGTTTGGCGACTCGCCTAACAATGCTTGGTGTCCTCGAAACTGCTGTACTTCTTCACGACTCTCTTGCTCGAGCAACTGCAGCGATGATGCATCGGTTGCGATTGCCTTGCGCACAACAAACGGCGGCGCAAAAAGATTGACCAAGAACTAGTCGCCTTGTTTGTCTGGATCCGACTGAAATTCGTCAACAAACTTCTGTGCTCGTTGCGCTCCAAATTTGACGGCCATCTCACCAATCACTCGGGCATTGCGCAACTCTTGCTGAATTTTTGGCAGGTCGGTTGACGTAGCCTCTTCGAGTCGTTTGGCTGCTCGCTTGACTATTTGAACAACGGACATGCGTCATCCTCAACAGGACAGCCTGGCGCGCTATTGCGAACCAGCAAGAAGCATTGAGTACATTGCCTTTCGTCTGGGCGTCGTGGTTGCAATCGCTCCATTCCATCAGTCTTGTCGTCAACGACAAGACCATCTTCTTCGTCGTCTTCTAGAGGCGTGTCATCGGCTGCAGTGAGCTTCTCTTTGAGAATCGAGTCGAGGTCTGCTTCAACGTCGTCTTCGGTGCGAAGGTCATCGTCGTCGTCGTCATCATCGCCAGACTTTTTTGCAGAAGTCTCCGTAGCCGGAATGATGGCGTCAGGGTCTTCGACTTCATCGACTGTGTCGAGATCACCCGCGAGATCATCGCCGAGTCCAAATGCATCGTCGTCGCCCTCGAGACCAATCGAGTCACCCTCAAGTACCTCGGCTTCTGGGTCAACCTCGATCAGCATTGCCGGATCTAGGTCTTCTGCATCAATGATTTCATCGTCTGACATTCAATATCCCTTTCACGTGTCGCGCGAACAATAGCCCAATTCACCTCAAAATCAACGAATTAGGTCTTTTGTCTCCTCGACTCGGATTTTCGCTCAGAATCAAGTCGCTCAAGTTCGGGGGCCACCATGGTCATATGCGACATTGATGCAGCAATGGCCGTATGACCGGCCTGTTGCGCGATCAGCCTGTGCATCTCAAGAACGATCCGGCGATATGCAGGGTGTCCCTGGGGAGCGGAACGCAATTCGAGCATATGTATGGCCTCACGGGCATTGAATTGCATCGCGTATCGCAGCCTGTAAGCCATAGAAACCGCATATGGGGCCTGTTCGGGGTAATCGGGCAAAAGAGACTCATAAAGCGCGCTAGAGCGTGCCATGGCCTCTTCAAAGACCTCTCCTACCCCCGCCTCAGCCACTAATTCGGGCATGACATAGCCGTGATCTGGGGTCAGGCGCTGCCACTCAATGGTCAGCAATCTGTGGCGTTGAAGGTCTCGAAATGCGCCGTAGTCACCAAGCACGTCAAAGCGATAATCGGTTCGCTCAAACGCCCGACCTGGGCGATGGCGACGGTTTTCGCGATTGCCAACATAGGTGGTGATGAGTTTCACCTTCTCGGCATGATCCAACAACTCGACTCGCTTCAGCAGTTGTGATTCGGGCAAATGCGAATGTGCGTAGCAAATCGCAGCGAGCAATTTGTTCTCACCGTCTGGATCAAAATCGACGAGCGCAACTTCGGGCATTGGTTCTGGGTCGAGAGCGCCAAAGAGATCATCGACGAGGGCGCTGGTGTTTTGCCTATTCTCGGCCAGGTATGCGCTCCACCGACCACCACGTTCGGGAACGTCAACGCGCCGTAAAAAACTAGGTATGACTTTGCGCAACTCGACAAGCATCAAATCTGCGTAGTGCCGTGCTTCTGGTAGTGGATGAGACCGCATTCGCAACAGCATTGATTCATATGACTGACCGGTGCCGTAGACGCCAACATTGGAAAGAGCCGACGCCGGCAAAATACCTCGCACAGCATCGAGCGCTTTGGCTCGTGTTGCTTGCCGATAAACAAAGTCAGAGTCATTAATCGAACGTGGAATTGTTGCCCGCACATGATCGGTCACCGTTGTGACGAGCGCGCTGTAGGTATCAAACATGCGATCCATGTCCCCGACGTAACGCGTTCCAAATGGGCCATTCAAAATCTCGGGATCGCGAAAATAGCGGTATCGACCACCTAGACGATTGTCGTAATTGATGTATCTCGTGCTTTGCTCGAGATAGCTCATCAAGCGACCCCACTCAAGAATCTTTGTTAACAAGTTGGATGCTTGCTCACACGCCAAGTGAACACCGCCCAGCTGCGCAACGGAATCATCACCGTATTCAACGAAAATCTTTTCGTACAGACCTTCGGCGTGTGAAAGTCCTGCTCGAGCATCGACTCCCTGGTCTCCAGTGAGATCCAGATCATTCACGAACTCGTCAAGAAAAAGTCGACGCAAGCTCTTCGGGCTGCGGCTGTATCTGGCGAAGAGTGCGCCTTTGACGACCTCGGGAAGATTCACGAGTGCAAACACAGGACCGTCGAGATTGGTGAAATATCGAACCAAAATGTCGGCTTCTGATTCGGTGAAAACTTCTGGGATGTAAACGCTCACGACGGGTAATCCTAGAAGTTGGCGCAGGTCCGAGATGGGATTGGTGTTGGGCACCCAATAGGGCTAAAAACAAATAGTAAACGCGTCCTTGACTATGGAGAAGCGCACCCAATCAACCCTGTGAAATATCGCACCATCGACGACCAATCGCGATGGGTCTCCTGCCCATTCGAACTGCGTATGCCTCGAAACATGGAGCTGTGGATGGGGCAAGTGCACCCCGATCTTGGATTTGTGCCACGCGATGAGCCGTTGCCGCAACGAAATCTCTTTGTCAATCACAAGTACATCAAGCAGACCATCATTGGGATGAGCACGCGGAAAAACGTCTCGTCCATTGACGATGCCGCTATTAGAAACAATAAGCAACGTGTTGCAGAGTCTTGTGCGTTCGAGCAATACAGAGCCTGCGCCAATCAACTCATGGGTCAGAACTCGATTCGCAATCGTGCGGTATTCGATTTTGATCAGGTCAATAGTGACTTGAGTCATGTTGATTGATTTTGCATTTGCATGCTGTGCGAGTTTGCGGTCAATTCCTAACGCCTGAGCGATGCTTCCACGAGTCACGGTAAATGATGAGTCAAATTCACTGCCGTTGCGTTGCACATAGCGACGCGCGATCTCCCTATCGCTGTGCAATTCGATGAGATTCGTTGGACGACTAATCGAACTACCAAAATCTTCATTCTTGCGAATGGTCATGGCGATATACGTCCAACAGAACTGGATGCGGCGACAACACCTCTAAAGCACATCTCTGCGGCTTCACTTGCTCTTGTCCTGTCGGCCTCTTCATACAGCACAACAGCGAGCTGGCGTAGTAGGTCAATCAGTTGTTTGATGGTTCGCACAAAGTCGCCGGCAGTAATTTCGTCTTCTTCAAGTACATCAGCGAGTGCGGTGCCCGCTGCCCAGTCAAGGCTTGCTCCCATAAAGCCCATTTCCGGTCCACGATGCACGACTAGCCCGTGATCTGTTTCGGCTACGGCAAGCTGTTGGCTCAATTTCGCAATAGTTTTCCAACGAGTCTTCAATTCGTTGTTTGGAAAACTGCTTGTCACTGCCTCTTCCCCACCGCGCGCCTGATAAACAAAGACGCTTGCAAGGGCGGCCATATTGACTGCGCTCAACCCATCAAAGGCGCCTTCCGCGACGCAGTTCGCTATCAGCAAGTCAGATTCATGAAAAATGTGTGAAAGCATCTGTCCGCGTTGAGTCAATGACCAATCGTCAACAAATCCCCATTCGCTCAGCAATTTTACGAGTTCATCAAATTTGTTGCTTACTGACTGCGTGCTCGTCGAAACTCGTTTTTCCAATTGTTCGAGCTCACGGTCAATACGCTCTGCCGAATCGGCTGCGATCAACCGAAACTTGAGATCGGGATCATCTTGAACGGGGTGTTCAGATTGCTGTGGGCGCTTATTTCGTTTCTCGCGCGATGCTTGCTTGATCTTTGCAGTCGCTAGTCGAGTAGATGCTTCTTTGAGAAACTTCGAGTTCGTCGGTGCGAATGGCGAAGGTAATTTTATATAACCCAGCGGAAACACTTCCTGTGCAAAATCGCGCACCGAAAACGTCTGCACAGAGCGAGACCTCGACAGAGCAGTAATTTTTGTACCGTTTGCTCGCTGAGCCACCGTCAGCACCACCATTCTCTCCACGTGTGACAAACTGCCAGCCTCGATTACGTCTCCTGGATGCAATGCACCCAACGACGCATCGATCTCGGATGGTTGAGACTTTGATGATCTACGCGAGCGAAATTCGTCAATATCACCGAAAGGACTTTCCGCTTGCAGAACAAGCCGATCGCGCTCTTTGCTGCGGCGTTGAATGCGGGCTTGTATCTCTACAACATCTTTGCCAGATTGAAATTGAGCAAACGATAAATTCAAGAGATGTCGCGCTTGAATCTGTGAAGTAGATCTGATCAAGTTTGCAGCCATGTTGTATGTCGGCCTAAAGGCAGAGTTCAATACGAATGATCTGCTCGCTACAAGTGTCGCAACTTGCTCAAAAGTTACAAACGGGCTCCACACAACAAGGGCATGGCCAATGTCATCGAGACCGCGCCGCCCTGCTCGACCAGTGAGCTGTGCGTAATCAGAAGGCTTAAGCATCTGGTGGTTTTCGCCATTGAATTTGGTGATCTTGTCGAGCACTACCGCTCGTGCAGGCATATTGATGCCAACTGCGAGGGTCTCTGTTGCAAAGACCACCTTGACCAAACCGCGGGCAAAACACGTTTCAACGATCTCTTTAAATGTTGGCACAATTCCTGCGTGATGAGAACCGATACCGGCCTCTAACTGCTCAACGAATTGGGTGAATTGCAGCGCAGCCAAATCGTCATCACTGAAATCGGTCAATCGCTCATGAGCAATGGCGACAATCTGTTTCTTTTCTGCATCATTGGTGAGCGAGATGCCCATCTTGAGGCATGATCGAGCCGCTTCGTCGCATTGGTTTCTGCTGAAGATAAAGAAAATTGCCGGCAGCAAATCGGCTGCCGCCAGTTCTTTGATGATGTCCGAACGGTTCGGCGCAAAAATCCGAGTCGAGGAGCGTCCTGTCGATTGGCTCGAACGCTGGCGGTCTCTACTTCCTCGAGAGGGTTGTCTTGTTGACTGTTTTGCAGCCTCTTGCTCGAAGCGAAGCACCTCAGGGTTTGCGCGTCCATCTACCAGAGTGTCAAAGATGCGCAACCGACTAGTTGCCTTATCGCCCACCAAATAATGATTCGAGAGTTCAATCGGACGCTTTGTCTCAACGATTGGTGTAGTCGGACCACGCACCGTTGTTAACCAATCGCACAACTCGGTCGCGTTCGAAACTGTCGCCGACAGACACACGAGTTGAACCGTTGGCTCCAAATGAATAATGACTTCTTCCCACACCGGTCCTCTATAGGCATCTTGCAAAAAATGAACCTCATCGAGAACAACTACCCCCAAAGACTCGAGTGCTTGTGAGCGTGCATAGATCATGTTGCGAAGAACTTCGGTTGTCATGACCACGATTGGTGCAGTTGGGTTGATGCTGTTGTCCCCCGTCAAAAGTCCAACCTGTGTTGCGCCATAAAAAGAGCTCAGTTCCACAAACTTTTGATTTGACAGTGCCTTAATTGGTGCTGTGTAGAACGATCGCAGACCGGCACGATGCGCTCTTGCAACCGCATATTCTGCAACAACTGTTTTTCCAGAACCTGTGGGCGCGGCAACAAGAACGTTGCGTCCTTCGTTAATGCTCGCTATTGCATCTAACTGAAATTGATCGAGCACAAAATCGTAACGCGAGGTAATGCTTTGTACTACGTTCTCACTCATCACAAATCAGTCGTTGTCAGTATCGTCGTTGTCCGAATTCTTTCGCTTGCGTCTTTGAGCAATAAAGCCGATAATCACAGCCAACATATAAAGAATCGTCATTGGTACGGCCAAGGCAAGCATGCTGATTGGATCGCCGCTTGGCGTAATCACTGCAGAGATGACAAATACCACCATGACTGCAATGCGCCATTGCTTTCGCAGCTGTTGTGGCGTGACTGCACCAACGAGCTGCAAAAATACAACAATTACAGGGAGCAAAAACCCTGCACCGAAGGCAAGCATCATCAGCGCAACGAGACTGATGTACTTGGCAATTTGGTAGGTCTGATTGACATCGGGGCCCGACCATGTGATCAAGAACTCAAGAGCCTTGTCAAGAGTCCAGAATGCCAACGCACCACCAAAGATAAATAATATAAATGACGAAACCGCGAAAGGAATTGCGTACTTCTTTTCCTTAGGGCTCATTGCAGGAGAAACAAATCTCCATAACTGCCAAAGAATAATCGGGACGGAGATGATGATCCCTCCATAACCGGCTATGCGCATGCGCGACGCAAGTCCTTCAATCGGACCAAGCGCGTACAACGAACCATCACAGTTAAAGTCAGGGCGGGACTCACAAATATTTCGATATGGCTGTGTCAAAAAATGCAACACCTGATCGTAGAAAATGAGAATAACTGCTGCACCAATCGCGATCGACAGACACGAACGAATGATTCTCATTCGAAGTTCGGAGAGGTGGCTCATCATCGACATCGGTTGAGCACCATCAATTGTTGATTTTGAAAATCTCCAAGCCACTAGTTGTCTGCTTTGGTGTCGTACGAAATAATCGTCGATTCGAGGCTCAGATCGTCATCGGTCGTTGGAGACGCAACGACGGGTGGTGCCTCGTATGGGACGAACATTGGCTCAACGACGTCTTGCTCATGGGTAGCGCTTTGTGTGAATACCGTTTTTGCTTCGATGAATTGCGATTCGACTTGTTTTGAAGCGTCGGTGAACACGGTTTTATAATCGTTGGCTGCCTTTTGCATGTCCCGCAAAGGTTCGGCAAATGCGCCTCGAAATTCGGACTGAGCGTCACCAGTGATCTTTTTAAACTGACCATACAACTGTCCCATTTTCCTCAAAACCGGAGGAAGTTTTTCGGGCCCGAGTACAACAAGACCAAGAATCAGCAGAAAGATAATCTCGCTGCCCGAAAAATTGAACATTGCAACAGTCTAAAGGCTTCTCACACGGGGCATATCATTATCGTTGTGCAGCAACGCCTTCCTTCGCTTCTGATCGATCCGATATTGTTTGCGCACCGTGGTGCGAGTGCCCATGCCCCTGAAAACACGCTCGAATCTTTTGCCCTTGCCCAAAAACTCGGTGCAACGGGTTTAGAGAGTGATGTTTGGGTGACGAAAGATGGCGTGCTTGTGCTCGACCACGACGGCGTGGTCAAATCTCGGCTGAGATCGAAGCCCATATCCGAATTCGATGCGTCGGCGCTCCCCTCGCATATTCCAACCCTGGACGACCTATTCGCGCACTGTGGCACGCAATTCCACTTGAGCCTTGACGTCAAGGATGCCGCGGTGTTTGCATCCATCGAAAGGGTGGTCGGCAATGTTGATCAGTCGATGCTTGATCGACTCTGGCTTTGTCACCCAAATATTGACGTACTGATCGCGCAAAGGAAAACTGTCTCTCAGTGCAAGTTGGTCGACTCAACTCGCCTTGCAAAAATTAAGGAAGGACCAGAGCGTCGCGCAGCAACACTCTCGTCGAATGGAATTGATGCGTGCAATTTGCATTTCACCGATTGGAATGGCGGCCTCGTCGCACTCTTTCATCGATTCAATGTCATTGCCTTCGGATGGGACATGCAGCATGAATCTGTGCTCGTCAACGGGATCCGGATGGGTCTAGACGCCGTGTTTAGTGACTGGGTCGATCGAATGGTCGAGGCCTATCAAAATCAGAATCAGAATCAGAATCAGACTTGGAACTAAAGAAACCGCGCAGCACTCAGCGGCCAAATAATAGTGAAGGCACGACCCACCACAAGACTTTGTTCGATAGAGCCAAACATACGGCTATCAAAAGACTGTGGTCTGTTGTCGCCCATCACAAAGAGATGATCTATCGGAATCAACATTTCTTCCATTACCGGAACCCGACAACGATCTTCGAGTAGTGGTTGTGCAAGATCGTAGTCATTGAGATATGGCTCATCTAAAGGTTTTCCATCAATGAAAACTTCGCAATCCTTTATCGAAATCTTTTCACCACCAAGCGCAATGACACGCTTAATGAGATCATCATGCTGCACTAGCTCGCCATCAACCGTGACACGATCAAATACCACTACATCACCGCGATAAATATCATGAAGTCGGTATGAGAGTTTGTTGACGAGAACTCTGTTGTCTTGAAACATCGTCGATTCCATGCTCGGTCCAGAAATGTAGAACTGTTGCAAGACAAGTGAACGAACTGTTACTGCAATGACCAGCGCTACAATAAGCACGGTCGCCCACTCGCGAACCAACTGCAAACCGTGTTGAGCTTTAGTTACTGAGTCTGTCGTGCTTGGGGTTGTCTCATTTTCGGAATTCATCAGCAAGTAACGGTAGCCGCCGCAAGGTTGGACTAGAGCGATGCGATCAATCTTTCAACGCGATCATCTTTGCTCCTAAACGGGTCCTTACACAAGACTGTTCTCTGAGCCTGATCGTTAATTTTGAGATGCACCCAGTCGACTGTGTAATCCCGCTTCTTGTCTTTTGCTGCTCGAATGAAGTCGCCACGAAGTCTGGCCCGCGTTGTTTGAGGTGCAGTCTCCATTGCCCTGACGATGTCGTCTTCGGCACACAGCCGTTCGACCATGTCACGATTCTGCATTCGGTAGAAAACTCCTCTGTCGCGACGAATGTCGTGATATTGCAAGTCCAACGCCTGAATACGAGAATCATCGAGTGCAAGTCCGTGTTTCGATCTATAGGCCTCAATGAGATTGTGTTTAATCACCCAATCAACTTCAGTGCCAAGTTTTAGCGGATCATTTTCAATCGTTGAGACACAGTGTTCCCACATTTCGAGAGCTCGCATTTCCATCGCAGAAAAACCGTGGCTATCGGCGAAGCGCAAGGCACTGTCAAGGTACTCGCGTTGAATATCAAGTGCAGACAATTCGCGACCACCTTCGAGACGTACTCGTTTTCTGCAGGTGATGTCATGACTAAAGTCTCGTATTGACCGCACCGGATTCTCGAGCTTCAGATCCCGCAGCGCAAAATCCTTTGCTTCGATCATTCTCAGCATGCAAGCGGTACTTCCCAGTTTCAAAAATGTTGTGTACTCACTCATATTCGAATCGCCAACGATCACGTGAAGTCTTCGATACTTTTCTGCGTCAGCGTGTGGTTCGTCTCGAGTATTGATAATTGGACGACTGCGTGTGGTGGCAGAGCTCATCGACTCCCAAATATGTTCTGCGCGTTGGGCGATGCTAAAGATTGGGCCTCTCGCCGTCTGCAATACCTGACCAGCCCCAGTAAAAATTTGTCTCGAGACCAAAAACGGAATCAGGTCATGTTGGTAGGTATCTGGCTGGTCACTCCTGCGAGTCAAATAATTTTCGTGACAGCCATACGAGTTGCCGGCCGAATCCGAATTGTTCTTGAAGAGATAAATCGTTCCTTTGATGCCTTCATCACGAAGCCTTTGTTCTGCACCAATCAACAATTCTTCAAGTTTGCGCTCGCCCGCTTTGTCATGAACAGTGCAGTCATAAATCGAATCACACTCAGGCGTTGCATATTCCGGATGCGATCCAACGTCTAGATACAGTCGCGCTCCATTTTCCAAAAAGACATTAGAACTTCTGCCCCACGACACGACACGGCGAAAGAGATACCTGGCAACTTCATCGGGGCTGAGGCGGCGTTGTCCACGCAATGTGCACGTGACCCCATATTCGGTCTCGATGCCGAATATTCGTTTGTCCATGACGGCTACTGACTATGACAGAAATTGAGTGATCGTAGATTCATTGAGGCGCGAAAAACATCGACGCGCTCCATTTCTCACCAAAACTGCCACCTCAAGCTCGGTTGAACTGATTGGGGTATCACCAACAGAAAGTGCTTGGTGTGCAAACTTGACAGCATCCTGAAGGGTTGAGTCGGGAACGAAGATTTCAACGAGTCGACCTCGAATTGATTCCATGTCTCCACCAAGAACAGTAAACCTATGTTCGTCAATGACGGTTCCGTCATACATGATGTGGAACAACTGATCTTTAGTTGCATCGAGACCAACCTCGGCAACAAGAATTTCAACCTCTAGAGGTTTCATTTCGTGTGTGAATGTTTGACCCAAAATCTGCGCGTATTGATTGGCGAGGCCTCGAGCGTCGACATCGAGTCGAGAGAATTGGTAGCCCTTGAGGTCTGCTGCTCGCACGCCAGCAACACGAAGCTGATCGAACTCGTTGTATTTACCTACTCCGGCAAAAGCAATCCGGTCGTAGATCTCGCTGATCTTGCGCAACGTATTTGATGGGTTCTCTGCGACAAGCGCTATACCGTCGTTGTATTGCAAGGCAACGAGTGCCCGACCACGTGCGATGCCCTTTCGTGCGTAATCCGCACGATCCTTCATCATCTGCTCGGGGGCTACATAAAAAGGCATGCTCATCGCTGTACCACGCCATCGGCAATTGCTTCGTAGGTCTTTTTGAGTTGTTCATCAGCGATTCTTGTAAAGCCTTCACTGGTGATTGATGCGATCACCGGATAGATGCCACGCAAAGCGTCTGGACCACCGGTTGCCGAATCTGCATCCGATGCTTCCCACAGAGCTCTAGCCGCGAGGTTAACGCCTTCATCGATCGTCATATCGCGCTTCCATGTCATTCGCAATACAGTTCCAGCGTGCAACATTCCTGATCCCGTTGCCACAAAGTCGTGTTCTTCGTAACGTCCACCAGTCGCGTCATAGTTCCACAGTCGACCATGCTGCAACAGTGTGTCGTAACCCGCAAAAATGGGCACGACCATAAAACCTTGCATCGCTGCTGGCAAATTACTCCGAACAAACATCGACAACTGGTTGGCCTTACCTTCAAGCGTGAGAGATTGTCCTTCTACTTTTTCGTAATGCTCGATTTGTAATTGAAAAAGTTTGACCATTTCCATCGCCGGACCAGCAGCACCAGCAATGGCTACGCCACTGAATTGGTCGGCTTGTACAACCTTTTCCATTTCCCGATGGCTGATGAGATTTCCCGATGTTGCTCGTCTGTCACCAGCCATCACCACACCGTTTGCGCAACGCAGAGCAACACAAGTTGTTGCATGCGGAACAAGCATTTCGTTTGCTGGAATGTTCTCACCAAAAGGAGATAGCCCAACGCGTTTTAGTAACTCGCCAAAACTTGCACCTGGGTCCTGAGCGAAGGGAAACATCGGCATCGACATATGACTCAATGTATAGGGCTACTGCCCGCCTTTTTGTACATAACTCTTGACGAACTCTTCGGCATTTGACTCAAGAACCTCATCAATTTCGTCAAGCAAACTATCCAAATCCACAGCAAGACTCTTGGTTTGAGAGCCTGTTGCACTTGACGCATCACTCTGAGTTTCTGAGTGACTTCGCGGTTGACGAGTTTTTTTGATCTGCTCAGGCATGAACGCACCATACTCAAAATCCCAAAGAGATGCCAGCCTAAGAATGTCTCAAAATTGTGAACCAATTCTGGCTAACAGATCAGCGGGTGTTTGGCACATGGCAAGCAATTCGCCAACAAGCACTTTGGTTCCCCGCAGTGGCTCTGGCATTGGCACGCGCTTCAAACCCTCATTGTCGATATCGAAGACAACGCTGTCCCAGTTGGCAGCAATCACTGCGTGGGGCCAGCGCTGCAACACCGTGCCTCTAAAAAACGCGCGAGTGCTTGACGGAGGTTGGCTCATTGAACGCAAGACTTCATCTGTTTCACACAGCACCTCAAGACCGGCACGTAATGCCAAACACTTGTCTACTCTCATGTCGTGGTATTGCAGATCAATAGCTTTCAATCTCGCATCGTCGTGCTGCAACCCATGTCTCAACGTAAAGCCCTCGACGATTCTCAATTTTGCAACCCAATCAACAACATTGGCAACTGACATTGGGTCACTCTTTAGACCCAGCAACACATGTTGCCAACGGAGTAGCACGTCTTGTCCGACCGATTGGTCGACTGCTTCGAGGCCATACCTGGCTGCGTATTGCACTGCTGCTTCGTAGAGCTCGAACTGGATTTGTAACGCCGTGAGGCGGCGGCCATCCGACATCACGACAGCGGTTTGCAAAGAATAGTCGTGACTGATTTGTCGGACTGCGCTCACCGGGTCGCTGATTACAAGATGCTCGGGAAATTCGTCGTCCTCAATCATCGCGAGGACGATCGCGGTAGTTCCAACCTTGAGAAATGTTGCAACCTCACTCATGTTGGCGTCGCCTGCAATTACATGCAACCTTCGATATTTGACCGGATCACAGTGCGGTTCATCGCGAGTGTTGACAATGGGTCGCTTGAGCGTTGTCTCTAAACCGATCTCCTCTTCAAAGAAATCGGCGCGTTGACTGAGCTGAAACCATGGCGATGAATTGCCCTTGGCTGCAATGCCTCTATGTTCGACTCCGACTTTTCCCGCACCACAAAAGATCTGGCGACTAACGAAGTGCGTTGTAATTTGCTGTGCAATTTGAGCGAACGGTGTCGTGCGAGAAACCAAGTAGTTCTCATGGCATCCGTAGCTATTTCCCTTGCCGTCAGAATTGTTCTTGTAGAGAACGATCTCCGATTCAAACGGCAATCCCTCGTTGGCAATCTGCATGCTTCGACGCACGATCTCTTCACCAGCCCGATCGAACAGAACGGTTTCCAGCGCAGTTCGACACTCGGGTGTGCTGATCTCAGGATGGGCATGGTCAACGTAATACCGTGCGCCATTGGTCAGCACCGTATTGACAAGCTGCGACTCAAATTCGGGAAACAGGTAATCGTCTAACGAAAAACCGCGAGCGTCACTGCCTGGATGCTCATCGATGAAATCCCATCCAACAGAGTCGTGTACGCCTTGCGAGAAGGCATTTACGATGATTGACGACGCAGTGATCGGATTGACATCACCACCCTTAAAGATAATTCCATACTCGGTTTCAATTCCACACACCTTCGGTATTGCCACTTAGAGGTACTGCCCCGTTGCTGTGCGTTCAATCGACTTGCCCCCTGCATCGCGCCCAGAACTCTTGTCGGTCTGATCGTGCACGAGCGTGCGAATGAATACGATGCGTTCTCCCTTTTTGCCAGAAATTTTGGCCCAGTCATCAGGGTTTGTTGTATTGGGTAAGTCTTCGTGTTCTTTGAACTCCTGATGAATCGAGTCAACAAGATCTTCTTGCGAAATTCCTCGCACGCCAGTATCGATCAATCGTTTGATGGCCAACTTCTTTGCTCTTCGCACAATGTTTTCGATCATCGCGCCAGAGGCAAAGTCCTTGAAGTACATCACTTCCTTTTCGCCGTTTTGATAGGTCACTTCCAAAAATCTATTCTCTTCGGTTGTCGCATACATCTCGTCAACTGCGTGCTCGATCATCGCACTGACCGCCTGTTGCAGGTTTCCGCTTCCAAGTTCGGCTACCGCTTGTTCACTAATTGGAAGTTCGATAGTCAGGTAGCGAGCGAAAATTTGCAGCGCTGCCGCTGCCGTAGGCCGTTCAACTTTGATCTTGACGTCTAAGCGACCGGGACGAAGAATTGCAGGGTCAATCAGATCTTCACGGTTTGTGGCGCCAATAACAATGACATTTCTGAGTCCTTCAACGCCATCAATCTCTGCCAACAATTGCGGAACAATCGTGGATTCCATGTCGGACGAGATTCCAGTGCCGCGTGTTCGAAACATTGAATCCATTTCGTCGAAGAAGATAATCACCGGCCAACCCTCTTCGTTCTTTTCTCTTGCGCGCTCAAAGATCAAACGAATCTGTCTTTCAGTTTCTCCAACATATTTGTTGAGCAGTTCCGGACCCTTGATGTTGATGAAGTAACTACGACCTTTGTCGTCTCCTGTTCGACTTGAAACTTTTCTTGCCAAACTATTAGCGACAGCTTTTGCGATCAGCGTCTTTCCACAACCTGGCGGTCCATAGAGCAAGATTCCTTTAGGTGCTGGAAGCTGATGCTCGGCAAAAAGATCTGCATGCAAGAACGGAAGTTCGACTGCGTCAGCGATCTGCTCTATTTGAGCGTCCAATCCCCCGATATCGGAATAGGAGATGTTGGGAACTTCTTCGAGCAACAGATGCTCAACTTCGGGTTGGTCAAGTTTTTCAAGCAGCAGATTTGATCGTGAGTCCAATCGCAATAGATCGCCAGATCGAAGATGCATGCCACGAAGTGCTGTTGCCAACTCACACACTCGTTCGTCGTCGCCACGCACAACGACAATTGCTCGAATCCCGTCATCCAATACTTCTTTGAGGGAAACCAACTCACCCGTGGTGTCGCTTCCACGTTGCAGAACAATGTTGAGTGCGTCGTTGAGCATCACTTCGCTACCCAGTTCAAGATGTTCAACCTCAACGTCTGGGTGCGCTGCTACTCGAATCTTTCTGCCGTTCGTTAACACATCGACGGTTTGGTCATCATTGATTCCGACGACTGTTCCATACGAGCCAGGTGCGCGCGTGAGTTTGTCGACTTCGTCTCGCAGCGATGCAATATGCTCGCGAGCTTCTCGCAAGGTATAGGAGAGCTTTTCGTTTTGTCCAGTGAGTCGGGCGATCTGACGTTTGGCATCATCGTTTGCCAATGCGTCGACAGGTTTACTCTCGGCATTAGATGTCATGTGTCACCCCCTTCGTACCGTATAGGGCAATCCTTGCCGAGAACACGGCTTTTTGGCAAGTGGCGTGTATTCTTAACCAAGTAACACAGAGCAATTTCGCTTATTACCGAAAAGGGAGCCAGCCACTATGAAAGTTTGGATTGATCAGGATCTTTGCACTGGAGACGGATTGTGTGAGGAAATTGCCCCTGATGTCTTTACTCTCCTCGACGATGGACTTGCCTACGTTCGCGAAAAAGACAAAATCTTTGCTACGGCCAAGGGCAACGCACAGGGTGCTGAAGGTATGGCCAACTTTGCTGACAGTCAACTTGATGGTGTGATCGAATCAGCTGAGGAATGCCCCGGCGAATGCATCTTTATTGAGCCGTAAGCACCTGAATTAACTCTCAGCACTATCGGGTTGGGCTTGATGAGCCAGACCTATGAAACGTGAGACGGTGAGAAACGCAGTATGTGCAACCATTCGGTGATCTGGACGCACTGACATGCCTTCAATATGCCACGAACGGTGAAGCACCTCAATGGTTCGTGATTCGATCCAAGCATCGCCCATTACTTTGCGTACCTGCACAGCCTGAGTAATGCTCGGCGTATAAGCAACAAGCAACCCACCTGTTCGCAACACCTTCTCTGCATGCGGCACTACATTCCAGGGCTCTGGAAGGTCGAGAACAACTCTGTCGTAATCAGAGCCATCAATTCCTTCGTATGAATCTCGAATCTGAACCGAATAACGCTCAAGTGCTTCCTCACCCAAGAAGGATCGCACATTGGTTGTAGCGCGATTGGCAAAGTCTTCACGAATGTCGTATCCGGTAATGATTGCTCCGTAGCGGAGCATTGTCATCGAAAGAGCTCCAGACCCGACTCCAGTTTCAAATACGCGCATCCCAGGTCCGATGTCGCCGATCATACAAATTGGAGCCAAGTCCTTTGGATAAATAACTTGAGCGCCTCGCGGCATTTCCAATACGAAGTCTTCGAGGGTTGGCCGCAAAATTGAATAATGAGCGCCTTTAGTAGAAGTAAGAACAGTGCCTTCTTGACTTCCAACTATGTCTTTGTGCTCAAGTACTCCTGAGTGACTGTGAAATTGACCAGATTCGCTCAGTGTTGCGAGGTAGCGACGCTTCTTTGAATCCAGTATGAGTACTTTCTCGCCAACTGCAAAAACTCTTGCCATGACTTATCGACCTTTACGCTTTGAGTGAGAAATGGAAACGGATTCGTCGTCATTCATATGCACACGCGCAATGACCGGAGACCGTCTTGAGCGCAAAAATTTATAGACGCGCCAAAAAATTTTGAGGTACCACACGCGCGTTAACGACGGATCTCAACAACGCTGCGACGCTTGCGTCCACCTCGTCGACCAAGCATGTATGCAACCAGCACAACTACACCGCCGAGCAATGCTGCAGCGGCCATAATCGACTGCTTTTTGTCTGAGGCGCGACCTTGGAGATCATCCTGTAGCGATTGAAATCTTGATTCAAGATCTTCTTTGGTGATTCGTGCATCTGGAGTTGGCATCAGTTGCTCATTTCTCGCTATGAAGACTTGGGCGTTGAATACGCGTAATTGATAACCAGATCAAAGCGACTGCAACGACTGCAACGATGAAGTACGGAACAAAGGTGAAGTATTGAGTGTCGGAAAAAACCTCGGCTTGCAAGAGTCGCAGCACACCAAGAAGTCCGATAACTGCACCAAAAAGCAAAGCGATCGCCCCAGCAATCCCCCACGCGAGCCAACGGCCCACTCCGCGCAATGGGTCAAGCGTCTCTTGCTTGACGTAGTCGCGCACCATCTCAAAGAGTTCGACTGCAGAAAGAGTCGAACCTAAGGGACGATTCCTTTTCACCTGGTCAGAATTCACACATCCAGTAAACCAGCGATTTTCAACGTTCTCACGTTTGGCTTTAGGGGGTTATTTCATCAACGCTTGGATGCTCTGAAAGTCCGCCTAGAGCACTTGCAAGTCCATTCCAGATTGGACGGTATTCACCTTGATTGGAGACACCCGAACCATTCAAAATCAAAGCAAAACTTATAGCCCTCTCAGCCGTATAGACGACGAAACCAGAGAGTGCTTTGGCGCCAGTAAGCGTGCCCGTTTTTGCATGCAATCTGTCGCCTGCTACTGAATCGCCAAGCAGGTCTTTGAGAGTTCCAGTTTTTCCCGCGACTGCAAGGCCTGAACCGATGATCCCGAATCCTCCGTCTCGCTCGAGAAGTGCTGTTATGAGCGAGCATGTCGCGCGGTTTCCTCGATCGAGACCAGATCCATCAACAATCACTACTCCGTCAACCGAAAAACCCATTTCTTGCAATGTTGATTGCACCACTTGCGTTCCGGCAAGTCGCGTACCGCTCGCCAACTTTGACAAACCAATTTCCTTGAGCACAAGTTCGGCTGTGTTGTTGTCGCTATTTGTCAACATCTCAGCAACGATGTCGCGCATTGGCGCAGAGTTGATACTTGCAATAACCGGAAGATCACTCGAAGCGGTGCCTACAGATGCAGGTCCAAGCACGGTTATGCCACGCTCGGCTAGCAGCCTGGAAAACTCTTGTGCTGCTGCTAACGCGGGTTGATCTGGTTTGATTGGCGAAGCAAGAACAACACCGTCATTGAGCAGCAATGCTCCGAGAGGGCCAACTTCGGTTGTGCGCACACCAAGTCCGAGTGTTGGCGAAAATCTTTCTGTGTCATATCGACTTTCATCGCCGACGATACTTCCCGTGATCTCTGTAATGCCAGCAGCGGAGATCAAGTCAATCAAAGATTCGATTTGCGTTGGTTTGAGAGTTGGATACGACTCGGTAGCTGGGTAAGCGATTGTCGACAAAACTGGATCTCCGCCTCCCACCAGCCACATGTCCCCAACGATCCGATTGCCATCTTGTACACCAACGGCTTTGGTTGTATACACAAAATCAGGACCAAGCACCTCGAGTGCAACTGTTGCAGTGAGTAATTTCATGTTGCTTGCAGGAACAATTGGCAGGTTTGGCTTGACGGCAGTTATTCGTTGACCCTCGACGCTGACCACTAAGCATGATTGATCAGGTATCAGTTGCACCGTCTCGTTAAGGGAGCGCAGAAGTCCACCTATCCGAAGCTCTGTCGACAAAATGGCTGGCAAACGGCGGGCATTCAACAAGGACGCGTTGACAGCTTGGGTTTCGACGACCGAATTATTGCTTGCAACCGAGACTGCTATGTCGTTCACAAATTTCCAGGAAACTCCGAGTATCGAAGTTCCTACAAGTGTCACAGTTGTGAGCAACGTTGCTACAACGCGTGGTGAACCCAACCGCACTTTGTTGTTGGCTCGTTTCATGCCACGCGTGCTTTCGGGTGCATCACGCTGATTCACGATGCCAGCCCCGAAAACTTTGCATATTGATACATATGAGCCAATGCCGTGGCAGCACGCGTACCACTCGCGTAACACAGTCGACCAGATTGCTGCACGGTCAATGGGCCAGGGTTGGAAGGGTCTGCAACGGCAAGTTCAGTTGCAACTAGCACTGGCTTGTTGTATTTCACTGAACAATCTGTGGCGGCTTGTGCAAAGCGCTCGTCCTGTCTGCGATGGTAGGTAACAATCCGTTCAAGACCATGGTCTGGATAAAAGCGACCTTCGGTCATCATGCGGGCTTGGTTACTTTGAATGCCTAGACCAAGAAAGATGACCGCATCTATCTCGCTGTGCGCGCACAACAAATCAAGAATCTCGGGAATGGTGTCTCGAGTTTCGCCGCCAGCACAATCGATCGGATTATTGCGACTCCACCGTGGAGGCAACAGCGCGTCAAGCGCACTTGTGAGGTCTTTTGGCAGCGCAACGAGTTCGAGCACTCCGTCTTGTGCAATAGCATCCGACGTGACGACCCCCCAACCGCCAACTGTGGTCAACACAACAACTCGGTTTCCGCGTGGCAGCGGTTGCGTGGCAAAACTGGCGGCGACATCAAACGCTTCTTCGACCGTACGTGCACGAGACGCGCCAGTGCTTCGACACAGACCGTCAAAAAATTTGTCATTACTGGCCAAGGCGCCCGTGTGGCTTTGGGCTGCGCGCGAACCGAGTTCGGTGGCACCACCCTTGACTACAACCAATGGCTGTTGCTTGGTTACTCGCGCGAACGATGACTGGAGTGCTCTGCCATCAGTCACGCTCTCGATGTAGGCAAGTCCGACTTTGGTATGAGTGTCTTGTGCGTACCACTCGAGATAGTCACCTACCGACATCTGGGCGGCATTGCCAGCAGATATTGCACGAGCAATACCGACACCTGTTTGGCGCGCATAGTTTAAGAAACTGGAAACAAAGTTTCCGCTTTGGCTGGCAACAGATATGCATCCTTGAGGTGGATACGGCCCGACGATCTGCGCACACAACGAAACTGGCGTACTGACCACGCCTTGACCATTTGGCCCCGCGATAAGCATTTGCAGTTCGGCTGCAAGATGCACAAGCTCTTGCTCTGCGACCAAACCGCTCTGCCCTGCTTCTTTGTAACCAGCAGATGCAATAAATGCCGAACTGATTCCGCGTTCGGCACACTGACGCAATAATTCTGGGTTTGCGCTCGCCGGAGTACAAAAGAATGCAAGATCAATTTCGTTCGCTGGAAGTTCGCTGATCGATGCAACGGTTTGAATACCCAAGATCTCTTCACCTTGCAAATTCGTGGCAAAAACTTTTCCGGCAAATTCATTCGACAAAATGTTGTGCAGAGAAACAAATCCAAATTTGCCAGGATGAGACGACGCACCTACAACGACAACTGCCCGAGGCGAAAACAACGCCTGAAAGTGCTTTTCGCTTGGCCGGAATGAGTCGCCCTCAACAGTTGTGACCTGATTGATGTTGGAGAGCTCAACCAACGCATCAACCGCAACTATTGATCCATCTCGCTGCACAATGAGCGGGTTGATATCTATAGACACGATGTCGCTTCGAGAGTCACATGCACCACTCAATGCGATCAGTGCTGCGCAAAGAGCCTGTACGTCCACTGCACTTTCGCCACGGAACTCTCGCAAAATATTTCTATTTTTCAATGCTCCAATCATTGACAACGCGCCTGCCGCGTCGATCGGAAGTGGCGCGAAGACCACATCCCCAATCACCTCAGCAAAGATTCCCCCAAGACCCAACATTGCAGTTTTTCCAAAAACTGGATCGTTGATCATTCCCACAATCAGCTCTCGGGACCCTTGAATCATCGGGGTGATGAGCACCTGAACATCTCCGTCGCTAGACGTTGCCATGGCCAACAATTCAGCTGCAGCACTCTCGACAGCATCACGGTTTGGGAGTTTGAGCCGCACGAGTCCGCGCTCGGTTTTGTGGGAAATTCCATCACCATTGAGCTTGGCGACAACTGGAAAACCTAGGCGTTCGGCAGCATCACCAGCCTCGATGGCCGTGCTGACAAGGAATTCTTGTGCAAACGGAAAACCAAACGGTGAGAGCAATTCCTTTGATGCCGATTCAGACAAAGTTTGGGAGTTGGACACAACTGAACACTTTAGTCATCAGGCACTAATTTGGACTGCCATGAACCAATTGTCAGCCGCTTCAGCGTTGTTGGATGGCGAAATTGTTGGACCTACTCGCGTCACGTGGAATGACGATGGGATGATCACGAACGTCGAATCCATTTCGCGAAATAATGCCCAAACAGAAGCCGCGAAAGAATCCGGGACAATTGCGAATCATATGATCGTGCCAGGATTTATTGACATTCAGGTGAATGGCATTCGCAACATCAATATTGCAAGTGCCAAAAACGATGATTGGAATCGCCTAGACCAGTTCTTGTTGAATACAGGAGTAACCAGTTGGTGCCCAACCCTTGTGAGTGCTCCACTCACTTCGCTAGAGGCATCGTTGCAATCAATAGCGACTCGTATGCAGAGCAATCCTGCATCAAGTGCCGCCGCAACTACGTGCGTGCTTGGCGCGCATCTCGAGGGGCCATTTCTCGGAGACGCACACGGCGCTCACCAACGATCGAGCATCATTCCCATCGATCTTGATTGGATCGATCAATTACCAAGTTGTGTGCAGCTGATGACGTTGGGCGCCGAGCAGGGCAATGCTGTTGAGGCAATACATGCTTTGCGCAAACAGAGCATTTTTGTATCGATTGGTCACTCTCGGGCGTCCGATGAGCAAATCTTGATCGCTACAACAGCTGGAGCAAACATTGTTACGCATCTCTTCAATGCCATGTCAGGTGTTCATCATCGCCAAGAAGGACTAGCGCTCTTTGCTTTGACAAGTGACGATTTATTCGCTTCGATCATCGTTGATCTTGAACACGTCTCGGCTCGTGCGGTGCAACTCGCTTTTCTTGCCAAACCGCACCGCATGATATTGGTTACTGATTCAGTACGAAGTGAGGGCGCTACTGCTCCCCGACTCGAAGACGGCACACTTGCAGGCAGTGTGCTCACTATGGACAGAGCAATTCGTAACGCCGTCACGAGTTGCTCGGTGCCACTTGTTGAGGCACTCAACGCAGCCTCTTTCAACCCTGCCATTGCTTTAGGGTTGCACGATCGCGGGCAGATAGCACTTGGTAAGCGAGCCGACCTTGTGTTGCTGTCGACGAATCTTGAAGTGACCACAACAATCAGCAATGGGATCCACCACTCAAACAGCAGCGACTAACATCGCGTCGTGCACATCGTCTCGGCTTTATTTATTGACACGTTTGAGATGAGACAAGCACCTGGCCCGTCAACACGTATTGATGTGACCGGCGTCTTTTTCTCTCTGGCAGCCCCGAGCGCAGTACCCGTGACCATCGAACCCCACCTGATGGCTTTGATTTACTGTCAGCCTGAAGAAAAGGGTTCTGGTGTCTTTGAAGTCATTTTCAGAGACGGTTTTAGCGGTGATGCGACTCAACTCGCCCGCAACGTCAGTCCGTTTACTGTTGAACCCGGAAAATTCACCTATCGACTTGTCCGTGGCGAATTGGAACTACTCAAATACGGTCCTATTTTTGCCCATTGTCGTGTCGATCAAGAGCCTTGGCATATCGTGCCCCTTACATTGCTGCCTCCGGTCGGCTGAGAGCAACTACAGTCGCCGCCGTGAATACTTTGCCCCGCCTTGCTCCCGAACTAGACCGCCAGATCATTGCCATTGCTCGCGGCATCGCAATGGACGCACCGCTCAAAGCAAAGAGTGGCCATCAGGGAACCGCTATGGCGCTGGCTCCACTTGCACATGTTTTGTATTCGCGAATCATGAATCATTCACCGCACCACCCACTGTGGCGCAATCGTGACCGTTTTATTCTCTCGGCGGGTCACGCATCGATACTGCAATATGCGATGTTGTTTCTCAACGGCTATGGATTAGAGATTGCAGATCTCCAATCATTTCGACAATTTGACTCCCAGACTCCTGGTCATCCAGAAGCAGGCCACACCCCAGGTGTCGAGGTCACAACCGGTCCGCTCGGTCAGGGCTTTGCCAATGCCGTAGGAATGGCAATCGCAGAGCGCAATCTACGAGCTCGTTTTGGTGAATCTTTGATGGATCACCACACCTACGTGATTGCGGGTGACGGATGTTTGATGGAAGGCATCAGCCATGAAGCTGCATCATTGGCTGGGCACCTCGCACTCGACCGCTTGATCTGTATCTATGACGACAACAAGATAACTATCGACGGAAGCACAACACTCACTTGCTCGGACGATGTAGTCGCCCGATTTACTTCGTATGGCTGGAATGTGTTGCAGCTCGGTGAGATTGGTGATGATCTAGACGCTCTCGAAGCAGCAATCAATAAGGCCAAGAGTCATCGTGGCTCTCCAACACTGTGTGTATTGCAAACGCATATTGGTTTTCCCTCCCCCGACTTCACCGACAGCCATGAAGCCCACGGCAATCCATTTCTTGCCGAACACGTTGAACGCACAAAGACAGTTCTCGGCATGCCCAACGAACCATTCTGGGCGCCATCCAACGTTGTCGAAGCCTCGCGCAACCATGCGAGCAGTCGTTGTGCACCCCTGGTCACAAACTACGCAGCGACACAAAGCAATGAACTCTTTGAGTTGTGCTGGAATCCACAATCGAGTGCTCACTGGACGTCGGACATGCCAACATTCGCGCCAGATTCAAATCTTGCCACGCGACAAGCAATGCCTCAGGCAATTGCCGCGAGCATGGTGGATCTTCCAGGTCTCATGCTCGGATCTGCAGATCTCACAGGAAACACTGGAGTCAAAGTCGGTGCGATGAGCGCTCAGTCATTGCAAAATCCGCAGGGGCAACAAATCTATTTTGGAATTCGCGAGCACGCTATGGGTGCAGCGATGGTGGGGATGGCTCTTCACGGCGGAGTGCTGCCAGTTGGTGGAACATTTTTCGTCTTTGCCGACTACATGAGACCTGCGATTCGACTTGCCGCTCTTTCAAAAGCAAAAGTTGTCTTCGTTTTCTCGCACGACTCGGTTGGGGTTGGCGAGGATGGTCCGACACATCAACCAATCGAACATCTCGCGTCGTTGCGAATCATTCCCGATCTACACGTTGTGCGTCCGGCAGATTCAAACGAAACAGCCCATGCATGGCGCGATGCCGCCGACCACAATGGTCCGACGGCACTCATTCTGAGCCGACAGTCGCTCCCAATATCCACGGATGGATCGGCAATAGCAACAGGGGCTGGTGTCATTCGGTCGTCCACATCAAGACCAGAAGTTGTACTTGTAGGTACCGGTAGTGAGGTTTCTCTGTGCATCCAAGCGGCGATCGCACTTGAAGAATCTGGGCACTCATGTCAAGTCGTGAGCATGCCGTCGTGGGATCGGTTTGAGCAAATGCCTGAAGCATTCAAGTCAACAGTCTTTCCAAAATCAATTCCTGTGCTGTCTGTTGAAGCAGGAAGCACATTTGGTTGGGCAAAATATGCTGATGAATCGATTGGCATCGATCGGTTTGGGGCAAGTGCTCCAGGCAGTGTGGTGATGAACAATCTCGGTATCAATTTGCAACATGTCGTTGATCGTGCAGTGCGACTCATCGCATCTGATAAGCAGAGCTGATGACAACATCTCGCCTTGTGCGGCTCTTTGACGAATGCGGACAGAGCCCGTGGCTCGACAATCTCAAGCGTGATTTCATCACATCTGGCAAGCTGCTCGATATTCTCGACACAGGAATACGTGGACTTACCTCAAATCCCACAATATTCCAAAAAGCCATTCAGGGTTCAGTCGACTATGACGAACAATTTCGGTCGCTCGTTTTGCAAGGCATGCAACCAATTGACAGCTATTGGCAACTCGTGGTCAAAGATATTCAAGACGCACTCGACATTTTTGAGTCGCTCTATGAATACTCAAACCGCTCGGATGGCTTCGTGAGCGTTGAAGTCGACCCCAATCTGGCACACAACACAGATGCAACGCAGACTGCTGCACGCCTCCTCGACGAGCGTGTTGCAAGAAAAAACGTCATGATCAAGATTCCTGCAACCGTAGAAGGAATTCCGGTCATTCGCACCATGATCAGCGAGGGTCGAAATGTCAATGTCACTCTGATTTTTAGTCTTGAGCGTTATCAAGCTGTGATGGATGCGTATATCGATGGTCTCGAAATATTGGCCGCCAAGTCAAAGGGATCATTGGATAGAGTCGCAAGCGTTGCGAGTTTTTTCATCTCTCGTGTCGATTCCGAAATAGACCGTCGACTTCACGCTGTTGGATCTCAAGCAGCAACTGATCTGTGCGGCACTGCAGCGGTATCTCAGGCCAAACTTGCCTACCAACTTTTTGAACGCACATTTTCTGGGCCGAGGTGGTCTGCACTTGTTCAACGAGGTGCTCGTGTGCAAAGACCCCTGTGGGCTTCCACTTCAACGAAAAATCCTGCATACCCTGACACCTTGTACGTCGATCAATTGATCGGTCCTCATACTGTCAACACGCTCCCCGATGCCACGATGATGGCGTTTAGCGATCACGGCACGCCAGAAATCACCATTGATAAAGACGTCGACTTAGCGCACACTCGCTGGAGCGCACTTGGCGACATCGGGATTGATGTTGCTGACGTTGCCTCGCAACTTGAACGAGAAGGTGTTGCATCGTTTCAGCAGAGTTTTAGTGAACTGATTGATGCTCTCGCAGTAAAGGACCTCGCACTTCGCACATGAAGTCAATGATGGATCTCAACAAAGCAATCGCCGACCTCGTTGGCGAGTTTGGACCGACGCACGACACTGAATATGTAACTCAGTTGATCAAGACCAGTATTGAGCTTGGTTCTGATCGAACTTCCACTCTCGACATGAAGATTGCGTCGTCTGCACTCAAAGAAATGCGCGAAGCATTTGCGATGTTTCAGCCATTCACACAACGATCCAAGGTCACGATCTTTGGCTCGGCTCGTACCAAAAAGGATGATCCGCTCTATTTGCATACGCAACATGTTGCCAAGAATCTTGCGGATCAGGGTTGGATGGTCGTGACGGGTGCCGGACCAGGAATCATGGAAGCCGGGATGGAGGGCGCTGGTCGAGAGCAATCAATCGGTGTATCCATACGCTTGCCTTTTGAGTCTTCGGCTAATTCAATAATCGCCGGCGACGAAAAATATGTGTCAATGCGTTACTTCTTCACGCGCAAGTTGATGCTTGTCAAAGAGTCACACGCATTTTTGTGTCTACCTGGCGGTTTTGGAACACTTGATGAGACGTTTGAACTGCTCACACTCACGCAAACCGGCAAAGGTGTGCCAGTACCGATTGTGTTACTCGACCTACCAGGCGACCGATTTTGGCACTCAGTAGACGATCTCATACGCACGCAATTGCTCACGCGAAACCTTGTGTCACCTGCAGACCTTGCTCTCTACCGAGTGTGTGACACCATTACCGATGCGACGAACGAAATTAATGACTTCTATCGCAACTATCATTCGATCCGTTTTATTGGCAAGCATCTCATCATGCGCCTGAAGAACGAACCTTCTCCTCGCCTGCTGGACGAAATCAATAGCAAATTCGCTCACATTTGCCGATCTGGATTGTTTGAATTGGTAGGACCGCACGCGGCGGAAAAGTCAGACAATGACCAATTGGATAAGTTTCGCATTCGGTTTGATCCAGAACGAAGTGATGCTGGCGGGTTGCGCAGCCTCATCAACTATGTCAATCAAGACGCGTAAGCACACCAATTGCTTTCTCAATGGCTCGGCGCGCCTGAGTCAGTTGTCGTTCGGTTTCTGGACGCTTGGACGCTCCCTCTCGATGCGCTGATTTGAGTGCATCGAGAGCCTTGTCAGCAATCTCTTCAGAGATGGATTCAAGTCTGGAGACAATGTCGTTGATTGCTTCGTCCTGTGAAGTTGGCATACATCAAGTATGACATTGATGAGCTTGATACATCGTCCTTCACTGAAAGCGCTCAAGAGTATTCATATTTTTGTTTCTGAATAACGCATTATCGCCACTTCTATCGTCTAGCGTCTCAACCTATGTCAAGACCCGAAGAACTTCACGAGTGGATAAGTTTTACCGACCCAGATGCCGATCAAACGTGGATGATTGATTCCACATTCATGCTCTCAAATTGGTCGTGCATTTATGGTTCGGGTTGCAAGGGCGTCTTGGATGACGATGCAACCAAGTTGCAACAGGGCTGCTGCAGCTATGGTGCTCACTTCATCGACAAGAAGGATCTTGCCACGGTCAAGAAGTCGGTAAAGCGTCTCAAGCCAGAGCATTGGCAGAAGCATGCCAAGGGTGCCAACAATCGTTGGCTGATCAAGAACCGTGATGGTTCTGACGCCACTCGCCGAGTCAATGACGCATGTATTTTTCATAACGATCCGGGTTTTGAAGGTGGAATGGGCTGCGCGTTTCACATCGCTGCACTCGAGATTGGTGAGAGACCGATGGACTGGAAACCAGACGTTTGTTGGCAAGTGCCACTTCGTCTCGACGAACACACCGAAGACGATGGCCATGTGATTTCACACCTTCGTGAGTGGAAGCGACGCGATTGGGGCGAGGGTGGTATCGAATTCCATTGGTGGTGCACAGACGACCCTGCGGCATTTGTCGGCAAAGACCCCGTGTATCAATACCTCAAAGATGAAATCGTAGAACTCATCGGTTCAAAGACATACAAGACTCTTGTCAAGTTGCTGGAAGAAAAGCGAGCAACGCCGCGTCCACATCCTCAGGTTTCGCTCAAGAACCCAACTCGCAAAAAAGCAAAATAACGCTAGTTAGAGTTTTTCTTGGTGTACTTTCGACGATCCTCGATCGTGAGGTACTTCTTGCGAATGCGTACATTGAGCGGTGTAACTTCCACCAACTCGTCGTCAGCGATCCATTCGATTGCGGTTTCCAAGGTATGCGTGACTGGCGTGGCCAGTTTGATGCCTTCGTCGTGGCTGTGAGTACGAATGTTGTTCTTTTCTTTCGCACGAACAGCGTTGACGACCATCTCTTCTTCGCGAGCATTCTCGCCAACGACCATGCCCTCATACAATTCGTCGCCAGGTGAGATGCACAATGTTCCACGCTGTTCAAGGTTGTCAAGCGCGTATGCGGTTGCCGGACCCATGCGATCTGAAACCATTGCTCCACCAAGACGGTGTGGCAACTCGCCTGCCCACGGCATCCATCCTGCAAGGCTTTGATGCAAGAGTGCTGTTCCTCGTGTCACGGTGAGGAGCAACGATCTAAAACCGATGAGCCCACGTGATGGCGCTTCAAAATAGACGATGGTGCGATTGGCATCGCCAGGTCGCAAGTCAGTAATACGACCCTTGCGAGGTGCAAGGGCTTGAGTCACTGCGCCTACATATTCGTCTGGCACGTCACACGTACCCGACTCGAGAGGCTCATGCTTCTTGCCATTCACTTCTTTGGTGATGACCTCTGGGCGACTCACTTGCAATTCGTATCCCTCACGTCGCATGTTTTCGATCAACACTGCCAACTGCAGTTCACCTCTACCGGCGACTTCCATGACGTCTGTTGATTCGGTGTTTGCGATCTTGATCGAAACGTTGCCGAGAATTTCCTTTTGCAAGCGATCGCGCAAGTGGCGACTCGTGAGGTATTTGCCGTCCTTGCCTGCAAACGGAGAGGTGTTCACACCGAAACTCATACGCAATACTGGCTCGTCAACTTCGAGACGCAACAGAGGAACTGGATTGTCAATCGAGGCAATCGTGTCGCCTACTTCAACTTCATCGATTCCGCTCATGATAAACAAGTCGCCTGCAATCACTTCGGCAACTTCCACTCGGTCGATGCCAGAAAATGCCATCAAGCCGCTGAGCTTGCGCTTGAGTACTGGTGCAGGATTGTCGTCTGTTGGCTTTTGGCACAGCGAAACCTGATCGCCTTTGCGCATTACTCCAGAGATCACTCGCCCGATTGCTAAACGTCCCAAATAGTCAGAAGCATCCAAGTTGGTAACCATGGCTTGCAATGGAGCATTCATGTCATTCTGTGGAGCAGGAATGTGGTCAACGATGGCATCGATTAGTGGCGACAGGTCGCCGTCAGCGGCCGGCATACCGATTCCTGCCATGGCAAGACTGTCTCGTGCAACGGCAGAAAACACAGGAAACGACAAGTGATGGTCTGCATGCGCGAGATCGAGGAACAACTGTTCAACTTCGTGCAGAACCTCTTCTGGACGCGCATCTTGACGATCAACTTTGTTGATGACCAAGATGACAGGAAGATCCAATGCAAGAGCCTTTGACAATACGTAACGAGTTTGCGGAAGCGGGCCCTCTGCGGCGTCAACGAGAAGCAAAATTCCGTCGACCATGGCCAACGCCCGTTCTACTTCTCCACCAAAGTCGGCGTGACCAGGAGTGTCAACCAAGTTGATCTTGGTTCCCTTCCATTCGATCTGGGCGGCTTTTGCCAAAATGGTGATTCCGCGTTCGCGCTCTTGATCGTCATTGTCCATGACGCGATCGATGATTGCGGAGTGGGCTGCAAAAGTGCCGGCAGAACGCAAAAGTGCGTCGAGCAACGTGGTCTTGCCGTGGTCAACGTGGGCTACAAGCGCAATGTTGCGCAACTTCTCAGGTGTTTGTGTCATGGTCTTTCTTGACTTATTTTTGGGGGGATCTTCAGGCGCTGCAGGCTCAGCGTGATTAACTTTGGCTTTCTTCGCCCTCTTCGCTTTCTTCTTCATCTTCGTCGAAACGAACACCGTATTTCTCGGCTATCGCTGCGTATTGATCTTCTTCTGTCTGGGCTTCCTTGCTGCGTGCGCCCAGCCCGAGATCAGCGGCGCTAGGCCCGGACTGCTTCAACTTGCGCGCTTCTTCGAAGCGACGGTGACGACCCTTCTTCACGGTAGGGCTCCGAACCTTGATCGGGTGACTACCGCTGAGGTAGCCACTTAGTGGATAAACATCGCTGTAAATCTTAGCCCGTTGGGGCTTGGGAAACGCGGTATTTGGCTCAGATTGTTGGATTATTGGTTGGCAGAAGCCTCAAACGTCCGTGACCATTGAAACTCAATCCTGCCTCACCTGACAGGATGCGCTCGATATCTTTGCCCACCATCTCGGCGCGCCATCCAATGCTGAGTCGACCCTGAGGTGACTTGCGCAACAACGACAAAATATCGTTTCGTGTGCCAAGCAAGGTCGCGTCAATATGGTGAGTTCTTGCGAGTTCACTCATCCATGCGGTGATCAGGCCAACTGCCGGACGGAGTTCCTTATCGACATCGTCATTTTCAATTTGCGGCAGAGCAACAACAACAGATTTTCCCAACTCGACTGCGGCCAAGAGTTCACGTCCAACTTCCCCGCCAATTTGCCTGTGTTCGACTCCCCTTGCTTTCAACAAATCTTCCGTCGTTGATGGCATGATCTGGGCGATTCCCAAAATCGCAATGTCTGACAGCACTCGTCGGGGTGGAATATCGGCACCCATTGCCTTGCGCTCACGCCACTCGCACACTGCTTGGGCGACACCTCGCGCTTGACCCTTCAGCGCACGAGCTTCCTTCACTCGAAGCCAAGCATCTACGGGGTCGACTGGGCCTGCAGGTCGCACACGCAACTCATCGCACGCTTCAACTACCCACGACAAACGGTCCAATTCAGAAAGTCGCGATTCGAGCTTGTCTTGAATCTCGAATAAATGCTCTACGTCGGTTGCAGCGTAAGTTTTCTGGTCTGTTGTCAGAGGCCGCCTCAGCCAATCCGTCAAACGGTCACCTTTAGAAATGCTGATCTTGAGTTCGCTCAATATCAGAGACGAGAGAGATGGCGTTGACATGCCAACAAATCCCGCTGCAATTTGCGTGTCGAAGATGCGTTTTGGCGCCGATCCGCATGCGTGGTTGAGCACTTCCAAATCTTGTTGGGCGGCATGCAGCACACAAAGCGAATCAGATGCAAAAAGGTCGCTAAACAACGTCAGATCAACACAAGTGGGGTCTACAAGATAAATCCTTTTATCAAACTTGATCTGAATCAATGCAAGCTGTGGATAGTAGGTGCGCTCCCGATGAAATTCGGTATCAAGGGCATATCGATCACAGCCGACAAGAACATCGAGCATTTGTGTGAGTGCTTCGTCTTCGTCAATCCACGTGATGTTCATACAATAAATTCAGTGATGTGGTTCAAAAAAATCTCGAAAATTCAGTTCATGTGCTTACGGGTTTGTGCCTAAATTGACAGTGTTGCCAACCGCAATCCATCCAGAAGTTCCACCAATGACATTGACAACATTGGTGATGCCCTGTTCGTGCAAAAACTCGCAAGCACGCATACTTCTGCCCCCGGAATGACAAACAACGTACACATCGTGGTTTGATCTGAAAACGTCAATGTTGTCGGCAATCGTGCCCAGAGGAATGAACTGCGCAGACGGCACATGGCCCTCTTCGTACTCGCTTGCCTCACGAACATCTACTACTGAGGCACCTGCATCAAGTGCAGTTTTGAGTTCTTGAACTGTGATCTCTCGTACTGACACTCAGAAGCCTTTCAAGACAAATTGGACATTCATAATGGTTCTAAATCGTACCCTCGGGGATCATGTCTGAAACACGATTGATATTTCGCAATACTGATGAGCTACAAGCAAGAGTCGAGACAGTGAGACCGACTACTGCCTCATGTACCGACCTCACACCGTTTGAGTACTGCTCACTCAGGTGTTGGAGGCATAAAGCCGTGCGCCACGCGCTTAACAACCAGTGGTAACTCGTCACTTCCTGTTCATCGATTGCCACCGCAATATCGGTTTTTGTTGTGTCAAGTATCGACATCAGGAGTCGAAAATCAGAACTCGAAAAGTACGGTGTGTCATTCGGGGCAAAGAGCACCATTTCGCTCTTCGACAGTTCGAGTGCATCGATAATTGCGCCAAGAGGACCATTGCCCTCTCTTGGGCCAGACACAGTGACTAGATCTAGTGCAAGTGCGGTTGCTTCATCTGCTCCGAGCAATTGCGGCATCACATTTGTTGCAACAAATATATTGTTTGCAACAACGCGGGCCATCGGCATGCCGTCTATGTTTGCGATCGATTTACTAGAACCAAATCTTGTGCTTTTGCCACCAGCCAATACAAAGCAACTCAGTGATGAAGACACAGATTTATATTAGAACTTGTGGCTGGGATCTAACTGCAATAAAAATTGCTCGCAACGCTCGGCTTCTTCAACATCGTTAATCTGCCGCGAACATTTGGCCAAGCCATCCAAGCAGCGCAGAAATCCTCGGTTTGGAATATGCGACCAACGAACATAGCCAGAACCCTTCCAACCGTTTCGGCGTAATGCATCAAGTCCGCGGTGGTAACCAACTCGATACGCCATGTATGAGTCGATGGTGTCTCGTCCAAGTGCACCCATCCACGACCAACCTTCAAGAGATGTTGGGTTTATTGCCACAAATTTTGAAACAGCCTCGCGTCGTTCTCTATCGGGTCGCTTCAGTGCTTCGTCTAAGGCATCGGTCAACTTCAAATTTACGGGTGGCAAGTACATATCTGCCGGACCAACACCTGAAAGATTTACATGTGCACTCATATGCTCAGCCTACGCACGAGTCCGTGACAGAATAGAGAAATGAATTTTTTTAACCTCAACGCCGACTTCGCAAGAAACTTATCCGGTGGCGCAGTCGTCGCCTCGGTGATTGCGTTGCTAATTGTCCTGAAGTTTGCCTCGTCGCTCGTCACAAAGTTGTTGCTCATTGCTGTGTGCTGTCTTGTTGGATACATCGGTTTCACGCAACGCGACAGCCTCAATGCCTGCATAGAAGTGGTTACCGCACAGGCATCTACTGGTTCTCCCATTCAAGAAACCTGCACCCTGCTTGGCCAGAATGTGCGCGTCAAGATCCCTTCGCTACCATCTGAAGGATGAGCAGCAAAACATCTCTCGATTCTCTGCTCGAACAACTCGACAGTTCTCCGACACCACACCACGTTGTCGAATGGTGGCGTAACAAGCTTGTTGAAGCAGGTTTTTCCGATTGCACAACATCACAAGATTTAGGGGTATCCAGAGGTTTTGTAACTCGCGGTGGAGCAATCGTTGCCTGGAATTCACCTGCGCAGGGATGCAAACTCGGCTTTCGTATTGTTGGAGCACACACCGATTCACCTGGACTCCACATCAAGCCGCAACCCGATAAACGTTCCGGAAACAATAATTTGCTCGGCGTAGAGATCTACGGAGGTCCTCTCCTCAATTCATGGCTCGATCGCGATCTTGGAATCGCAGGGCATGTGGTCTTGGCAGACAATTCGACAAGACTGTTCGCGACACAAAGTGCGGTTGCGCGCATATCTCAACTTGCAATTCACCTCGATCGAGATGTCAATGAAAAGGGTCTCATTCTGGACAAACATCAACACCTCAATGCTGTGTGGAGTGTCGCAGATTCGGTTATGTCGTACGACGATTGGCTGGCGGATCTTTGTAACGTGCGACCATCACAAATTGTCGCAAGCTCGTCTCAGCTTTTTGATTCACAATCTGCGGCATTGATCGGCATTGACAAACAACTCTTGGCATCTGCCCGCATTGACAATCAAGTTTCGTGTTGGGCAGCAATGTCGGCATTGATTGACAGTCGCGATGGCTCGGCCCCAAGTGTTGTTGCGCTATTTGACCACGAAGAAGTTGGCTCGTCGTCGACAACTGGTGCGCAAGGACCATTGCTCGAACATGTACTCGAGCGACTGTGTATTGCAAATGGAGGCTCTCGCCAAGATTTCATCGCAGCGTTAGCAAAATCTCACTGCATCTCGGCCGACAATGCACATGCCATCCACCCAAATTACCCAGATCGTCATGATGCAAATCACGCTCCATTAATCAACGGAGGCATCGTGATGAAGTCAAACGTGAGCCAACGGTATGCCACTGGAGCACACTCGATCGCACCATTTCTTGATGCATGCACTAGCACCAAGGTGCCGGTTCAGCATTTCGCTTCACGCAACAACATCTCGTGTGGCACGACCATCGGGCCAATCACATCGACACGACTTGGCATCGACACCATCGATGTAGGAATTGCCCAACTCTCAATGCACTCCGCCCGTGAAGTTTGTGGCGCACAGGACCCGCTCTTCTTGCGCGATGTATTATCTGCATACTTTGTTCGCTAATCGAGCAAGCGAAATGCTTCGTCAAAAACCTTTTGTAATTCAGATTGCAACTGAACCGTAAGTTCGCTCATCATCTCGCGAGATGCGCGAGCACCATTGAGGGGTTTCGGGTAAATTGCATCGCCAACAACGGCAATGCACTTCTTTGGGCGCGGAAACTTGGATCCGGGTGGCCAGATTTCTTCTGAGCCCGCAATTCCAACCGGGATCAGCGGTACACCGGTTTTATAAGCGATAAAGGCTGCTCCATCAAAAAGCGGTTCGATGATACGTCCACGATGTCGTGTGCCCTCTGGAAAGAGAACGAGCGGATCTCCGCGGTCGAGCACAGCGATGCAGCGTTTCAGAGCCTCAAGGTCGGCTGAACCGCGTGTCACGGGAAAGCTTCCAAGTGCCGAAAGCAAAACACCAATTGGTTTGAACTTCCACATTGAATCCTTGCCCATATACAACAATCGTCGTCTTGTCGTTGCCGAGGCAACAGGAATGTCAACTGTTGATCGATGACTCGGGGCCAATATAAATGTTCCTGTTCGAGGAATCTTGTGAGCATCCACAACTGTCAGACGCAGATACACACGACAAATAGCAACGACAATAAATCGAATCACTGCGTAAAACAACTTGTTTGCAATTGATTGACCCGCCAGTTTGGTGGTTACTTCAGCCATGAAAAGCGATCGCAATCTCGTTGACCACATCATCAATTGTTCTATTGCTCGTGTCTACAACAATTGCATTTTCCGACTCGCGCAATGGACTATCGCTACGAGTTGAGTCCTTGTGATCTCGCTCAGCAATATCGTGTTCAATTTGGCTGACGTCTCCACCCATTTGAGCAACACGGCGTTGCGCTCGAACAAAAGGACTCGCAGTCAAAAAAACCTTCAGTCGTGCGTCCGGAAAAACAACCGTTGCGATGTCGCGACCCTCGACAACTCCTCCCCCTCGAATTGCCACCCATTTTCTTTGGCGTTCGCGCAGTTCTGAGCGCACGATCGAGTTTGCAGCAACCGCACTTACGGCGCGAGTAACCGAGTCTCCCCTGATGTCGCTTGTGGCATCTACCCCATCTACGACAAGTGCATCATCAGTAATTTCTAGGATCGTGGTCGAAGCAAGTTTGGCAACAGCATCAACATCGTGTACATCGATGCCAAGGCGCAATGCTGCACAAGTGATGCCTCGATACATTGCGCCAGTGTCGAGATATGGAAGTTTCAACACTCGAGAGAGTTCGCGGGCAATAGTGGACTTACCTGCTCCTGCTGGCCCGTCAATGGCCACCACATTGACACTTGCTGGTATCACCAACTTGTGTCCCGCGGACGGCCTTCTTCGTACCCCGATGCACTCTGTATTCCCACCACTGCGCGATCTGCAAACTCCGGAATCGTTTTGGCTCCGGCATACGTGCACGACGATCGAACACCAGCAACAATCTGGTCGATGATGTCCTCAACGCTTGGACGCTCAGGATCGAGATACATGCGTGAGGTGCTAATGCCCTCTTCGAACAATTCCTTTTTTGCCCGATCGAGGGCAGTTTCGCTGCGCGTGCGATTGCGTACGGCCCTATTTGAAGCCATTCCGAAACTTTCCTTGAACAATCGCCCGTCAGAGTCGCGAAGGGTGTCGGCTGCGCTTTCGTATGTACCTGCCAATAACGAACCGAACATGACATTTGATGCTCCTGCAGCAAGACCCAACGCAACATCGCGTGGATAGCGCACACCGCCATCAGCCCAAATGTGTTTGCCAAGTCGCGAAGACTCTGCAGAACACTCGAGAACCGCAGAGAATTGAGGTCGCCCCACACCCGTCATCATGCGGGTGGTGCACATCGCGCCTGGACCTACGCCGACCTTGATCACATCGGCACCTGCTTCAATCAATTGACGCGTGCCATCTTTGGTGACAACGTTGCCGGCCACCACTGGCAGCGAGCCAACGGCCTGACGTACCTCTGAGACAACTGACAGCATTCGCTCCTGGTGGCCGTGCGCGGTATCGACGACCAACACATCAACACCCATTGCACCAAGGGCTTTTGCTCGCTGAGCAGGCTCGCTGTTAATTCCTACGGCGACTCCAATCATGAGACGCCCTTGCTTGTCGAGTGCCGGTTGATAGATGGTTGAGCGCAATGCGCCTTTGCGAGTGACGCAACCGACAAGACGACCGTCGTCATCGACAACGGGTGCAAACGTGATGCGCAATTCGGTCATCTCATTAAACATGCCTTCTGGACTTTGCGATGACTTGAGCGAGATGATGTCGCGGCTCATCGATGTGTGCAGTTGACTGAAGCGATCAAAACCTGTCGCATCATGTTCGGTAAAGATTCCGGCTGGTCGACCATCGTCATCCATCACGATCACTGCACCGTGCGCTCGTTTGTGAATCAGACTCAAAGCTTCACCAACTGTTCCATCGCCTGGCATTGTGATTGGTGTTTCAAATACCTTGTGTCGGGACTTGACAAATTCAACAACTGTCTGCACAACATCGAGTGGTATGTCTTGGGGAAGAACGACTAGTCCTCCTCGGCGAGCCACGGTCTCGGCCATACGCCGACCGGCAATTGCTGTCATGTTCGAAACAACCACAGGAATAGTCGTTCCCAATCCGTCTGGAGTACTCAAATCGACGCTTTGTCGCGACTGCACATTGGACAAACTTGGCACCATGAAGACGTCGTTATACGTCAAGTCAAATGTCGGTGCATCATTCAGAAATCGCATCTGCGCCTGTCTCCTGATCTGGCCTGTAGAGCCAAGTAATGCTACTGCATTGCGCGTACTCATTCGGCCAACTTTGTACAGTGCAGAGGAGATGATTTCTTCAACAAACCCAGCCACACCGTGCAATATTGTGCTTGCATCTGCCAGTGGAAGTATCAACATCGCGGTACAAACTCTTCGCGGCGGAGGCATAGTGGCTGTGCCAACAGAAACTGTCTACGGGCTCGGTGCTGCTCTTGATAACGAGACCGCGATTGCCAAAGTATTTTCAGTCAAGGCACGACCCAGCGACCATCCGCTCATTGTGCATATTGCCGACGAGTCTGATTTGCGATTCGTTGCACAAGAAGTACCTCTCGATGCGCTCAAACTCGCACGCTCATGCTGGCCAGGACCACTGACATTGTTGCTCTCGCGTACCACCAACGTTCCACTTTCAGTTACGGGTGGACGCGCGACGGTTGGCATTCGGGTGCCGTCAAATGAATTTACACGGGCGCTAATTGGCAAACTCGAAGCGCCGATAGCAGCCCCATCGGCCAATCGATTTGGAAAAGTGAGTCCAACAACTGCTCAACATGTCTGTGATGATTTGGGACACGATGTCGACCTCATTGTCGATGATGGCGCTTGTTCGATTGGCGTTGAGTCAACCATTGTCGATTTCACCGTTTCGCCTCCCCAACTGTTGCGACCTGGTGGTATCCCGGTTGAAGACATTGAGTCGATTCTCGGTTACTCGTTACAACTTCATGATGGACTCACTCGCGCCAGTGGAATGCTTGAAACCCACTATCAACCGTTGTGTCAGGTAGTCCTTGCATACGACATAGAGCATGCAACCACACTGGTGAGTGAACTGAAATCTGCAGGAAAACGGGTGCGACTGATACATGGGTCATCGAACCTTCCGGTGTACGCAGCAACACTGTTTAGCCAAATGCGTCAGGCAGATAGAGACCAAATCGAGGCAGTTGTTGCCATCATCCCCGCACCAAGAGGACTCGGTATGGCAATTTCCGATCGGCTCAGGAAGGCTGCTGGACCAATTTCGCTGGTTTGATTCACCGATTGAACCTTGTTTGGCTATTGATATCCCCGTAGGCTTGGAATTCCTAACCCAGGCAGGCACCCCGCCTACCGGCTTTTAGGGGGAGAAAAACACATGAAGAAATCAAACATGAAGCGCTTCGGTGCTCTTGTTGTAGGTCTCAGCTTTGTTGCTGTTTCCTGTGGCAGTAGCGATGAAGCAGCGACAGACACCACGGTTGCAGCAGAGGCTCCGGCCGCTGGTGGCGACTTGGAAGGCATGAAGGGCACAATGCCACTCGTAGAGCTTTCCGCAGAGTTCAAAGATGGCGTCAACGCTTACTGGACTGCAGCAGGCAACGAAGCACTCGTTGACTACTCGTACACAGCAGAAGCATTCGACGCTGTGATGTTGATCGCTCTTGCAGCAGAAGCAGCAAAGACCGATGGCAGCGCACTTGCTGACTCGATCATTACTGTTTCACGTGACGGCGAGAAGTGCACAACTTTCGAAGCTTGTGTCGCTCTTGTTCAAGCAGGAACAGACATTGACTACGACGGCGCTTCTGGTCCAAACACGATGAACGGCAACGGCGAGCCAATCGAGGCTTCCTACGGCGTTTTGACTTTTGATGCAACGAACCGCTTTGACTACGCAAATGCCACATTCATTCCGGCATCTGCTCCAGAGTCAGACTATGTTGATGCACAGAAGACAACCGTTACCCGTAAGGGCGATGGACAGTTGAAAATCGGAACGATGCTTCCAGAAACTGGCAACCTTGCATTCCTTGGTGCTCCAGAATTCGCAGGCGTTGAATACGCATTGAGCTTGATCAATGCAGCCGGTGGCGTACTTGGTAAAGAAGTTCTTTACAGCCAAGGCGACTCTGGTGACAACTCAACTGACACGGCATCAACCACGGTTGACCGTCTCTTGAGCGAGAATGTTGACGCCATTATTGGTGCAGCATCGTCCGGCGTTTCGTTGAAAGTGATCGACAAGATCACCCAGGCAGGCGTTGTTCAGTTCAGCCCAGCAAACACATCAGATGCATTGTCGACATACGCCGACAGTGCGTTGTACTTCCGTAACGCACCACCAGACACCCTTCAGGGTGCGGTGCTTGCAGGTTTGATTGCAGGAGATGGCAACGCTTCGGTGTACATCTTGGCTCTCGACGATGCATACGGCACAGGACTTGCAGCATCGATCGCCAAGAATCTTGAAGCAGCGGGCGTTTCCGTCCTCGGCACCAAGATCTACGATCCAGCTGCAGTTTCGTTTGATGCTGAAGTAGCTGAAGTTGTTGCTGCTAACCCAGACGCAATCATGCTCGTAACTTTCGACGAAGGCTCACGTATCTTGCGCACCATGGTGGAGCAAGGCATTGGACCGAAGATGAAGAAGGTTTACGGTTGTGACGGCAACATGGGTAACGCACTCGGCGAGAACTTTGACGCTGGTAAGTAACCAATAGTTTTCAGAACTATATGTAGGGCCCCGAGCGAAAGCTCGGGGCCTTTTCATTTCCCCAGGAAAGCTCGGGGCCTTTTCATTTCCCCAAGCACACGCTTGGGGCCTTTTCATTTCCCCAGAAAAGCTCGGGGCCTTTTCATTTCCCCAGGCTCTAATCAGCCGCCGGTGGCTTTGGCGAGGGTTCCCAAGTACAGCCTGATTACATTTGGGTCCTCGAGCAATGTTCGACCTGTTCCCGTGTACGCGTTGCGACCCTGGTCAAGTACATATCCCCTGTCAACAACTTGCAAACAACGACGAGCATTCTGCTCGACCATCAAGATTGCAATTCCTTCAGCATTGATTCGCTTGCATTGAATAAATACTTCATCTTGCAGTACTGGAGACAACCCAGCCGAAGGCTCATCAAGGAGCAACAGCTTCGGCTCCATCATTAGTGCTCGACCCATTGCAACCATTTGGCGCTCTCCGCCCGATAGCGAACCAGCCTTTTGTGATGCGCGCTCACCGAGCCTTGGAAACAATGTGGTCACGTAGTCAAAACGCTCGTGAAACACTTCTGGTTTGATGAAGCAACCCATCTCCAGGTTTTCTGCAACGGTCAGGCTCTGAAACACGTTTTGCGTTTGCGGAACATAGCCAACACCGCGCTCGACGAGTTGGTGAGCCTGAAGGCCGGTGATGTCCTCGCCCAAAAATTTTGATGTTCCGCTTCGAACTGCACATTGTCCAAGAATTGCCTTGAGCACAGTCGACTTGCCTGCGCCATTAGGCCCGATGACGCCGACAAACTCGCCCTTGCCGACCTCGATGTTGCAACCATTCAAGATGTTGACTTCGGGAATGTATCCAGCGACGAGTTCTTCGACGACGAGTACGCGATCGTCACTCATGATTTGTCCTCCATCAACGACTTGCCTTGGTGACTCCCCAAATATGCTTCGATCACTGCAGGATTGGACGAGATTTGTGCTGGTGTTCCCTCGGCTATCACACGACCTTCAGCCATCACGATCACCCAGTCAGATACATCGTTGACCATGTCCATGTCGTGCTCGACAAACAGCACCGTCATGCCGTCGTCGCGTAGACCACGAATGTGTTCGAGCAAACTTTGTTTAAGAGCTGGGTTAACACCTGCCATTGGTTCATCAAGCATCACCAACCGTGGGTTGGTCATCAGTGCACGTGCCATTTCAAGAAGCTTGCGCTGACCACCAGACAACGTTCCGGCATATTCACTGCGCATGTGGTCGAGCTTGAATCGCTTCAGCAACTCATCAGCACGCTGCTCGATGATCTGCTCTTGCTTGCGCCAACGAAACGGCAGTAAGCCATTCCACCACTTTTCACCGACCTGATGCGTTGCGCCCAGTTTCATGTTTTCAATTACTGACATCTTGGTCAGACTTTTTGTCAACTGAAATGTACGAATCATTCCCATTGCTGCTGTCTTGTGCGCAACGATCTTCTCCATGCTTCGACCATCAAATCGCCATTCGCCTGTGTCAGGGGTGTCAAAACCAGTGAGCAGATTAAACAGCGTTGTCTTTCCGGCTCCGTTAGGCCCAATCAACGCAGTGATTGACCCTCGTTGTACTTCAATGTGCTCGACGTCCACCGCAACGACACCACCGAAATGCTTTTGAATCTTGTCAGCGAGCAAAATTGGGTCGGGTTTTGGCGCTCCCGGTGTTGGCGAAACGGTCGCTAATGCTGCAACGGCTCGTGCCTGTGCATCGGTGAGTGTGTTCTCAGCGGGCATCGAGTGCCATTTCTTTGCGGTTTCCAAAAATACCCTGCGGACGGAACGTCATTAACAGCATCAAACCAACACCGATCAACATGTAGTTGATTGCTCCTACCTGGATCTTTTGCATCACTGTTACTCCAAATATCTTGAGTGGCTCATCCTTCGTCAATTCACGCAAGAAGTTGTCGCTGAACACGAAAATTCCCCAGAAGAGCATTGATCCGACGATCGACCCAGAGACTTTCGCAACGCCGCCAAGCACAAGTGCGGTCAAGATATAGAACGTCACGTCACGGCTGTAGTTGTCTGGCTGCACGGACCCTCGGTCGAGTGCGAAAACGACACCGCTAAACATGCCGATGAGTCCACCGATCATCAGCGATTGCATTTTGTAGCTGTACACGCTTTTGCCAAGACTTCGTACGGCGTCTTCGTCTTCACGGATTGCTTTGATAACACGTCCCCAAGGGCTACGCATCAGCATGTATACGAGCGTTGCAAAGATCGCCACAAGTACCCAACCAACTAACAGCGTCCACACTGTGTACCCGCTGTATTGAAGTGGCCAAAATCCGTACTGTGCGCCAGGATCAAACGGGCTGAGTTCACGAAACTGCAAGCTAAAACCATTGATGCCGTCGCTTCCTCCAAAATATTGTTTGAAGCGAACAGAGCGCACGATCAATCGCACCATTTCTGCCAAGGCGATCGTCACAATTGCCAAGTAGTCAGCACGCAATCTCAGGGTTGGAATACCAACCAGCAATGCCAACACGATGACGAAAGCCATTCCGATAGGTAATCCCCACCACATTCCAATCCCAAAATACTTGGATGTCATACCGACTCCATAGGCGCCGCACGCCATGAATGCAGCTTGTCCAAAGTTGAGCAAACCGGTGTAGCCAAACTGCACGTTGAGACCAATTGCTGCGAGTGCGAAATATGCAGCATCAACGCCAGTCAAAGCTTTGCACGTGTTTTGAATAATATTTATCCAATCCATGCGTCAACCAACCCTCTGTTTGCGGCCAAGTATTCCCTGCGGCCTCGCTACCAACACGATGATCAGGATCAACAGCGCAGGTGCATTCTTCAATTCTGATGGCACAACAAGTGAAGCCATCTCGACGAAAATTCCAACCAAAACACCGCCCACCAAGGCACCGAATGCCGAACCTAGACCGCCTAGCGTGATCGCAGCAAACATCAAAAACACCAGTCGCGAACCCATCTCGAAACCGACCTGCTCGTCGAGTCCACGGAATATTCCGCCAAGTGCCGCAAGTGCACCACCCGCAAACCAAACGATACGAATAATTCGCTGTGTATCAATGCCAGTCGAAGATGCCAAGGTTGGATTATCGGAGACAGCACGAATCGCTTTTCCTGTGCGGGATTTTTGAATGAACAGTGCAACTGCCACAAGCACCAGCAGGGAAAGAATTGCGGTGGTCAAGTCTCGTGGAGTGATCGAGGTTGGACCAAGACGCATTACCGTTTGCTGACTGTAGTCATTGAGCGGTTTCGTGCGACCTCCAAATTGATACAGGTACATGTTGCGCAAAACGATTGACAAGCCCACAGAGACGACCAATTGTGAAATGAGACCAACGCCACGTCGTCGCAGCTTGCCAAAAATAAACACGTTCAACGCGAGCCCAAACAAACCGCCGAGCGCCACAACGATCGGAGCAGAGATCAAGAGCGGAATACCCATCGTTACGTTCAGCAAAAACGCCATCAACCCACCAAAGGTCACCATTTCTCCGTGCGCAAAGTTGGTCAGTCCGGTTGTGCCAAAAATAAGCGAGAGACCAACGGCGCACATTGCAATGACCAAGCCAAGTCGAAGGCCGTCGGCACCACGTTGGATCATTCGGTTGAGCAGCGATTGCGTTGACGTATTCGACGAGCCCGTAAAGAATGTCGCGCGCTTTACTGAGGTCGTGAAATCTTCCTTACTGACGATCGAGACTGCTTTGGCCGAATCAATCATCGTGAAGCCATTGGGCAAGGTCGCAGTATCCAACGTCACGATGTAGTTGTCACGCGAAGGAACGGGAAACGAAATCAAACCTGCTTCATCGGTAACTCCTGTACCTATCATGGCCCCGGCGGGGGTCGTTACCGTGATCGTGACACCTGCGACCGGCTGTTTCTGCGAGACGCCAGCATCAACAGTTTGGTTTTGCACAGACGCAATGATCGACAAGCCCTCTTCTGCGGAAGCGGCGTTAGCCCCAGAGCCGAAAAGTACAAGAAATCCGGCGACTACGGCAAACGCTCGAACAAGGCGATATGTCCGCTTTCCGGCACTAGCAACTACCACAAACGTTTCTCCCCCAGATCAAGTTCCTCAAGTCAATCACAAATGAGCCGCAAATGAGCATTTACCGCCGTGTTGCAATCCACAGCCGAAGCACACTGATCCATACACCAACAGCGAATGCCACATGTACAGCGACCATTTGCGCAGGCACTCCTGAAAAGTATTGGAGGTAGCCCACACCCCCCTGCGCCACTGCAACAAACAGAAAAATCTCTAACTTCGCCCGCAGTTTCATCCATTCTGAAGCGTTTTTACGAATCTGGGCAATAAAGAACAAGGTCGCGCCGACGCACAGCAAAACAGTTGCGCTATGCAGCCGAGTGATTGACCTCAAATCAAATGTCAGCCGAATTGCATGTTCATCTCCTGCATGGGGGCCAGTGCCAGTGACCAATGTTCCAAAGACAATTGCCATCCCACACAGCAAAACGATGAGACCTGCAAACCGTTGAGTAGTTTGACGAATCGGTGGCGATTGATTGCCTGATCCAGGGCGGCTGTCTTTGTCTGTTGCACCAGCATGTTCAACCAAGAACACAGCAGTAGTCACGAGGCCCAACGAAACCAAAAAATGCGCCATATTCGACCACGGATTAAGGCCTGTCCAGACAACGATTGCTCCGAGGACGATCTGGGCAAGCACACCCACCACAAGACCACTCGATAGCCAAACCAGTATTAACTTTCGAGGAAAGACAAGCAGTGACCCGAGAACTGCTGCGATCACAGCACCACTCACTACGCCCGTGAACAGTCTGTTGATCTGCTCGATCGCAGCGTGACCACTTGAAACATCGACGAATTTCGTACTGCTACACCCAGGCCAATCCACACATCCAAGACCTGATCCGGTGAGGCGTACCAAGGCACCACTGACGATGATGATGCATAAGAACGCCAGAGCGACTCGTGAGATCACCAAAAAGGACTGTTGGGATAACTGTCTTGTTGGCACCACTGAACATTATCCAGGGACCCACCTGACCCCAGAACCCACTATTGGTGATCTTCGACCCGTATTGCGAGAAAATAACCACCCATAGTGGTTATTCAGTTATTTTCTGTGGGTTTTTGCTCAAGTTTTCTCCGTTTTGACCGATCCCTATTGCGGAACTCACACCGCAAGCACGTCAAGGGAGCACGACATGAACGGATCACTTTTTCGCAAGGCAATTGCCATCGGTGTGCTGTCGAGCACATTCGGCATCGTCAGCATCGCACTCAGCATCACTGCTGCCTCGGCATCGCCTGTTATCACCGCATCGCTCGTACAACTTCCGAAATTTGGCGACAATGGTCCAGAAGTAGTGCGTCTACAGCAAGCGATCACCGCTCGCGGTTTCACTATCAAGGGTGGAGTTACCGGTACGTACTCTGAGGCAACTCGCTCTGCATTGAAGTCATTGCAAAAAGTTGCAGGCTTTAAGGCAAGTGGCACGCTCGACGAAAAAACTGCAAAGTTCTTGGGTCTCGTTGATGTTGTTGCACTGAACACAACTTCGTTGCCTGCTGTTGGCGCAAGTGGTGACGCTGTTTGGTCGGTACAACAAGCACTCATCAATAGCGGATTTGTTGTCAAGGGTGGAGCCGATGGCAAATTTGGTCTCGCCACCAGCATTGCACTTGGCAAGTTTCAGGCTGCCAAGGGATTGTCGGTGACAAAAGTTGTTGATGAAGCAACCGCAGTTGCGCTTGGCATGTTGCAGGCGCCAAAACCAGTAGTTGTTGCGTCGGTAAAGACTGTCGTTGCCGCTCAGGCCCCTAGTTCTGCTTATCCGAAACTCGGCGATCGTAGTGAAGTCGTCAAAGCTATTCAAACCGTGTTGATTCAGGATGTCATCGGACTTGTTGGTGGTGCAGACGGTCGCTTTGGCAAGGGAACCGCAGCCGCAATTGCTGAGTATCAGCGTCGACGCGGACTTGCCATCACAGGCTCGATGGACGATGCGACCAATGCAGCAATGTTTGCCGCTCCAGTTGTTCTCGCTCCTGTCGCACCAGTCGCACCAGCACCGACAAACTCGTCAATCACATTTGAGTCATTGCCAGCACGTGGACAATCGGGAGAAGCAGTTCGCTCGCTTCAGAATGCACTGCTTGCAAGTGGAACAGAAGTAAAGGGCGGCGCAGACGGCGTATTTGGTGTTGCAACAACTGTTGCGATCTCAAACTTTCAGGTAGCTCGTGGGCTCAATCAAACAAGTGTGCTCGATGTCAATACAGCCGTTGCTCTTGCACTGATCCCAAGCCTCGAATCACTCGGCTTGCCAACCTTGCAGGTTTTCCCAATGCAAGGTCGCTGTGGTTTCACTGACACTTGGGGTCAGGCACGTTCCGAAAGTCGCTCACATGAAGGTACCGACGTGATGGGTGCTCGCGGATTGGCTTTGTATGCCACGAATGACGGCGTCATCAGCAAGGTTTCAACCGGTGGTCGTTTGGGCGGCAATGCCATCTACGTAAAGATTCCAAACGGCACATACTTTTACTACGCCCACCTCGACAGTTTTGCACCAGGCATGGCCGCAGGCGTTCCTGTTCGTGCTGGTCAGATCATTGGCTATGTCGGATCAACTGGTACGACCACTCCACACTTGCACTTCGAAGTTCACCCTTTTGGTGGTGCAGCAGTCAATCCATATGCAATTCTCAAGGCAGCAGATGCTTGCAACGTTACGGACGTGCTCCCACAACCGTAACGCGCAATGTACGCGGTCTTTGAAGGGTGAGGCGGTGACGATGTGAGAACCATCATCGTCTCACCCAATTATTATGTAGCTCTTCCCTATCTCGTGCGATCAGCCATCGGTAGATGCTCGAGGTCACTCAAATTTTCTAGACTGAAGGTGTACCCGTCGCCAAGCTTGATGGCTTTGATGGTTGTCATCGAAGCGTGACCAATGACGAAGCGTTCCCACTCCCAAGGAGTCGGAGCGAGGCCGAGTAGATGACAGATAATCACACTGTTGGTGCCAGCGTGAGCAACAAAGACGAAACTCGTTGAGGGATCATCGACGTCCCAAACAGGCAAAATTGAGTCTTGGCGCCGAACACCATTGCGAGCCAAGAAATCGGTGCAACCGGCTCTGATTCGTGCAACAAAATCGCTGACCGCTTCCCCACCAGTCAGTCCGTTCCAACGCTCAGTAGCACTGCTCTTCGATTCATCGTTGTACGCCTTAATAGTGACTTCGGCAGGTTGTCCATGCCATGCGGGCTCGCGAATCTCTTCTAGCCACGGCTCAACAACTTGGGGCCTGTCATGGTGCTTGAGCAATGGAGCAGCGGTTTGACATGCTCTGAGCAGTGGGCTGACAAACACATGATCGAAACGATCATCCTTGAGACGCTCACCAAGTACATCGGCTTGGCGAAAACCCAATGTTGAAAGAGGCGGATTGACAATGCTGAGGCCATCCTTCACCCATTCCGGTTGAGCATGTCTGATGAGAACGAATTCCATAATTCACAATCTAGTTGCTGTTACGGAATTGATGTGGTTACGACCCCAGTGTTTACATTGCATTTCTCAAACGTTGAGGTGACCAAAGCATCAAATGCCGCATCCGACAACGTTCCTTCGCCAATAATTTTGTCCGAAAGAATCCTGCCAGCACACAAAGCTTGTTCTGGCGTCAGAGTGAGGCCAGCTTGCTCTGCAACGAAATATGCATACGACCGCAACGCACTCTCTTCATTGTCAAAACCTGTATTGAGGTCTGGTTGCGGTTCAACATTCACAGATGGCGCCGGCAAGTTGACTGCGTCTCCAGGGGTTTTATTGACTCCGCGTTGCAATTCAACTTGGCACGAATCGGCAACAAACGAACGAACTTCACTGAGGGCATCAACATTGTCGTTGCGAGACAGATCATCGATCGACGCCAACACCGCTGCATCACTTACGCCAATCGAGCCATCCCAATAGACATTTTGCAGTGCAATCGATACTTGGTGATATGCGCGCTCAACTTGAGAAAACTGATCCACTACGTCAACAGGTGCAACATCCCCAATTGCGTCTAGAGAAGACAACAAAACAGCAAACATGCTCTGTAGTTGTCGTGCCGAAACATCTGACATCGAGGCAATCGCAACATCAACCGCAACCAACGAGCTTTCAAGTTCGGGAGCACGACTACACACGGCAGATGATTCATCGGTTTGCGAACACGATGCCAACAGCACACAAACAGCCCCGCACCATGCAATCACGAGGCAACGAAACGGTTTCACCGTTAGATCGTACTTTGTGTACTTGACACCCAAGTTTGATACTGGTGTGCATAACGACCATTCTTGGCGATCAGTTGCTCATGCGAACCATCTTCAACAATTCGACCGTTTTCAAGGAGTATGACGCGCTCGGCACGAGCTGCTGTTGACAGTCGATGCGCAATTGAGACGGTTGTTCGCCCACTCGCCAGTTTTCGAAGTGCCCTCGAGATACGCACTTCGGTGGATGCATCCACCGACGAAGTTGCCTCATCCAAAATCAATACATCGGGTCGCACGACCGCTGCTCGCACGAGCGCGACTAACTGACGTTCGCCAGCCGACAGAGAGCCACCTCGCTGACCAACATGGGTATGAATTCCATTCGGCAACGATTCCAGCCAGTCATCTAGTTCGAGGTCCGAAAATGCTTTCTGCAGCGCAGCATCAGTTGCACCCGGTGATGCAAAACGCAGATTGTAAGCAATTGTGTCAGCAAACAAGAATGGCTCTTGAGGCACGACAATCAGTCGTCGTCTCAGATCCGTATTTTCTACGCGCGTCAACGAAACCCCGCCCAGCAAAACATTGCCGAGAGTTGGATCGGCCAATCTCGCAATCAGTCGCGCGATCGTCGTCTTTCCTGATCCAGATGGACCCACTAGAGCGATGTGTTGTCCGCCTGGAACATGAAGGTTGATCGAGTTCAGTACTGGCGTTTCGTCGTCTTCTTCGTCTAGTCGCGAACTGTAAGCAAAGCTCACGGCAGCAAAATCAATAGCAAGTGCACCCGGAGGAAGCGTTATTGGACATGTCGGTTGAGGTGGCCCAATTGGACTGTCAAGAACACCAAGCACACGGCGCAATCCAGCAACTGCACTCTGTACCTGGTCGATCACTTCCGTAAATTCGGCAATTGGTTCCAAAAATCGATATGTCAAAAATACGAATCCAACAAGTGCGCCAGCGGATAACCCACCTACCGGACCTATCAGTAGGCCAGTACCAACGACTGCCATCACTGTAAACACTGCAAAAACTTCACCTGAAGGAAATAAAAATGCGCCGATAATCCCCGCGCGAATATTGCTGTCTACTCGCTTATGAACATCTGTTGCAACAGAATCAACAACGAGATCGATCGCACCATAAGCCTTCAGGGTTTCGGCACCAGAAACCATCTCGCTAAACACACCAAGCAACTGTGCATTTCGCTCACGCGAAATGTTATAAGCAGACACCAATCTCGCCTGAACAACTCGCAACACAAGAAGCAACGAAGCAGAAACACTAAAAGCAACTAGCGCCAATCTCCAGTCATACGCCAGCATCACGCTCGCTACCGCAATCATCTGGGATCCATCGAGCAATAGGGACAGTCCTCCCCACGAAAAAAACATGGTCAGAGTCTCGATGTCGCTCGTTACGCGCGAGACAAGGGCTCCCCGCTTTTCCTCGTTGTGATCGGCAAGACTCAAACGATGTATGTGGTCGAACAATTGAATTCGAAGCGAAAACAACCCTTCTTCGGCTCGTGAGCCAAGCCGCTTTGTCGCAATGCGCAAAGAAACAGTCGACAACACGACACTACAAGCACCAATTAGTCCAAGCATCGAAATGTACGAGACTCTCACCCGGTTTGGCTGCAAGCCATGGTCGATACTGAGTTGTAACAAGATAGGGATCACAAGACGTGCGCCAGTGCCAATGAACGCAAAACCAAAGGTCACACCAAGACCACTGTAAAGCGCAGGTGCAACACGCATGCCTCGACCTATTGTTCGCGCAGATCCAAAACGAATAGCTGGTTCGCTCATGAGTCACCCTCGTTGCGGTCGTGCTCAAAAGACTGCATCAGAGTGCGATAATTGTCATTAATCAACATCAGTGCGCTGTGCGCACCATGATCGGTGATTTTCCCATCTTCGATAAAGAGAACCTCATCGGCCAAAGCAATCGTCGATGGTCGAGACGCCACAACTACCGTTGTGACACTTTGTGAGGAGTTACGAAGACGTTCAATGACGACAGATTCGGTAACGGTGTCTAGCGCAGAAGTGGTGTCATCTAACAATAAGACGTGTGCGCCTTGGGCAATTGCCCGAGCAAGCGAGATCCGTTGCCGTTGACCCCCACTCAGACTAATTCCGCGCTCACCGATGATTGTCTGAGTGCCGTCTACAAGCTCGGCGACGAAACTGTCAGAAGCCGACAAGTACAGAGCCTCTGCTATCGCTTCTTCGGACAATTGTCGACCTAAACATATGTTGTATTCAATTGTTCCTGAGAACAAGAATGGTTCTTGAAACACAATCGATGCATGTTTTCCCTGCACTGCAACTCGGCCTGTTGACGGTTGCAGTAGGCCAGCCATGATTGCAAGCAATGTTGATTTTCCAGAACCAGTGGCTCCAACAATTACAACGGTTTTACCAGACCCGATACGACACGAAACTGAATCAAGTACCCTCGCCGAACTCGTATCGAACGAAAACGAAACGTTCTCAAGTGCTATTCCCACGCCGTTCGGTGTATCAATGATCAGCAATGAAGGATCAGAAACAACTGGTTCATCCAAGATTTCTCGTACTCGCTTGTATCCACTCGCAGAATGCGGCACCGAACTCAGAACGTATCCGATTATTCGCAGCGGAAAAATAAGCAACGTAAAAAGATAGATAAAACTCGTGAGCTCTCCAACCGTCATGTCTTTAGACTCGATGCGCATTGCGCCGACTACCAGAAGCAAAATATTGACCAACGATGGAACGCCATCAAGTAATGCTTCAAAGGTGGAACGCGCTGTTACTGCTCGAACTCGCGCGTCTTTTAGTCGTGTCGAGATCAATGACAGACGCTGCGTCTCGCGGTCTTCGGCACCGAAAGCCTTGACGACCATCACGCCGTCGAAACTCTCGTGCACAGCAGATGACAATGCGCCCAATTCGTGTTGTGCGGTGTCATAGTGCTGATCGATTCTTCGCTGATAGCCAACATTGAGCAACAACAAAACTGGAATAACTGATATCGCAATCAAGCCAAGAGGTATATCGATAACGATGAGCCAGCCACCAGTAAGAAACACGAGCAGAACAACTGACGTGCTAAATGGCAAAGGCCCCAGCACTTCTGCTGCTGCGTCAGAATCGACGCCCACTCGTGCAACCAAATCCCCTGTCATGCGCTTTTTGTGCCAAATCGAAGGTTGGCTCATAATTTGTCTGACAAGCAGCATTGTCAGTGACTCCACTGTTCTCCAATTACTTATTCCTGCAAAACTGCGTCTCACCACAACGCCAAACGCTCGCAACACGCCGATACCGATGACAATTATTGCTCCGGTGAGATATACACCCCCGTCAATGTGACCAGCTTCAAAACGCGGCAAAATAACTCTGTCAACCAAAAATGCAACACCGAAGCTAGATGCAACAGTGCACACTGCATACAACGATGCCCCGGCGACAGCAATCGCAAATAAACGCGGGTGAAACTTCAGTAAGTCGCGAACAAGACGTACTCCGGTACGTAGTCGACTTTGTTCTCGAGCTTCCTCAACAACATCAGGTGCCTCCGTGTTCACACTCATGATCAAATAATATTACAATTGTGACTCATCGCACAACGGTTTTATTGAGATAACAACACGACCCAGCCACTACGCTCAGAGCACACTTTGACTACTCGAAAGAACCATCATGAAACGATTTGCATTGACATCAACACTGCTGGTGCTGTTTGCCTTCATCGGCGCAATGTGGGTGTACGCATGGTTTTTCGCTTCTAAAGAAGTTGTCAACGAGATTGCCGATCGCGCGTGGACTGAGCGTGCAGAATTGATCTGCAAGGATGCCGCCAACGAGAGAATCGCTCTGGCCGACTTTCGGCCACTCATTGATGCCGGTGCAGATGCATTGTTTGAGCGAGCCAGAATCGTCGACATTGCAACCGACACTCTTGACCACATGCTGATCAAGCTTGAGGCTACGAAGCCCACGGATGCAAAGGGTCAAGCGATCATCCCGCTGTGGATCAGCGACTATCGTGCATACATTGTTGACCGACGTACGTATGCAGACCAACTTCGACTCGGGACAAATGTTCCGTTTGGTGAGTCAATCGTGATGGGAATTCCATTGAGCGAGAAACTCTCTACATTTGCTGCAGATAATTTTATGAAGTCGTGCAAGCCACCAATGGATTTGTCTATTTAGTCTGCCAGTAGCCCTCTGGCGAATATTGCTTGATCACTCGAGCGGGTGAACCAACCGCAACACAGAAATCTGGCAAATGACCAGTCACCACAGAGTTTGCACCAACAACAACGTGTTTACCAATTTGCGATCCCGGCAGCACTACAACGCCAGCACCCAGCCAAGAACCATCGCCTATCGAAACCGGACGTTCAGCCTGAGTCTGTTGTGAAATCGGAATATTCACATTTTCGTATCCATGGTTTTGGTCAGTGATGTACACATGATGACCAGTCCAAACATCGTTACCAATGTCGATCGAAAGATGTCCAACGATGCCACTACCCCGTCCTATGAGGCAACGATCGCCGATGCGAACCACAGGATCAGTCAGACACACTTGGCCTGGCACCATTCCCGCCGACAACGCCACATTCGAACCAATCATGGTTTCATTACCGATATGGATGTATCGCTCGCCAAATATGGTGGTCTGTGGAAAACAAATAATGCTTCCGTTTCCAAACTTTCCGAACCGCTTACCTTTGTTCGTATCAGGGCCAATCGCGCCGTACATGCCCATTACATCCCACAACCGAGTTGTGCCACTCTCGAGGAAGCGATGAATTAGTCGACCAAACATGCCCTCAAAATCTAATCGCTATCCTGATTCGATGACACTGGTCAGCACCCCATGTGGAGAGATTCGCGGAACCAAATCAAGCGCAGGGGTTTGCGTGTATCAAGGCATTCGCTTTGCGTCAGCAGAAAGATTCAGAGCACCAACTGTTGTAACGAGCTGGACGGGCATCTACGAAGCGAACCTGATCGGGCCAGAGTGTCCTCAAACCGAGAGCCAATTGAGATCTCTCCTCAATGCCGACAATTCGGGTCAGAACGAAGATTGCCTCTTTCTCAACATCACAGTTCCAAGTGCTTCTACCTCACTGAGTCCTGTTTACGTCTGGATTCACGGAGGCGGATTCACCAACATCACACCCCCACTGTCGTGGAATGATTCGCAACAACTCTCACTCGACGGCGACGCAATTGTTGTCACGATCAGTTACCGATTGGGTGCTTTTGGTTTTCTTGGCAATCTCAATCTAGGAATTCTCGATCAAATCGCTGCATTGCAATGGATTCAAAGCAACATTGAATCCTTCGGAGGAAACCCAAACAACGTAACAATCTTCGGTCAATCGGCTGGCGGTTGCAGTGTCATCGCCTTGATGTCCTCACCACTATCAACCAACCTCTTTGCGCATGCTTGGGCAATGAGCCCATCGCTCGGCCAATTGCGTACGAAGGAATTTGCGGCACAAGCGCTAGAGCTTTTTCTCAAAGCGGCAGATGTATCAGACATCTCACATCTCGAGACATTCACAACACAAGAAATCCTTCAGGCACAAGACACGATGCTGCTCGACATAGCCAATTGGAACCAAGGTTTTTCGCCAACCGCAGATGGAACGATTTTGCCACTTGACATTGTGAGCGCTGCTGGCGCGAACCCTGTCGACCTCGTGATCGGTACCACTCGAGACGAGTCACGAATCTTTAACTTGCTCAATCCAGCATTGAACAATCTTGATCAAGATCAAGCCATCGCAGTACTGCGAGCAAATCATCCGCTTCGTGCAGACGCGATATGGTCGCTATACAACACGTGCTATCCCGCTTACACACCAACACAGATAGTTGCGGCTGTCGACACCGACACCCATTTCAAACTGCACATGTGGAAGATGCTCAAATCAAGGCCAGCGACACTCACCAACACATGGTCGTACATGTTTTCGTGGGCTTCACCGATTTTTGATGGAGCATTAGGGGCTAGCCACGGCATCGACATTCCCTTCATCTTAAATAACACATCGCTTCCACAAGTTCACGTGTACACCAGCAACGATCCGTCAAATGGTGTGCTGGGGACAGAGATGTCTAGAGATCTCTTGAATCTTGGATTGATGGGTGACCCAAGTTGGCAGCCGTACGATCAGTCCAAACGCGCCACTAAAATATTTGATATGCCGTGCACGATGTCTCATTCGCAAGTGCAGTCCCCCGACAATCTCGTCTATGACTTTTGGATGAACTCATGATCCGACAACGGGTGACGGTGCCATCGATCCTGGAACGCAAGTCGCTACACAACACAGCGCAACATGCAGCGCAGCGGATCACGATGATCACTGCTTACGATGCAACCTTTGCTTCAATTGTCGACGAGTCGGGAGTGGACATCATTCTCGTTGGTGATTCTGTTGGTTCGGTGGTGCAAGGTGTAGCCACCACAATCCCCGTGACACTCGAGGAAATGGAATACCACGTACGGCTCGTGTCTCGCGCAAACCCGCGGGCTCTATTAGTTGGTGACTTACCTTTTGGTTCGTACCAAGTCAATTCGGAGCAAGGCGTGCGCAGCGCCATTCGTCTGATCAAGGCTGGCGCTTCAGCCGTCAAGCTTGAGGGTGGCGTCAACATGTTTGACACCATCTCGGCAATCAGTCGCGTCGACATTCCTGTCATGGGACACATTGGCCTTACTCCACAGAGCTACCACCGTATGGGTGGTCACCGCGTGCAAGGACGTGCCGACAATCGCGACGCCGGTGGTCGCGAGCGACTCTTCGAAGACGCACACTCTGTTGAGCAAGCCGGAGCGTTTGCAGTTGTGCTGGAAGGCATCCCCCGTCAGCTCGCTCAAGAGATCACGCAGAAGGTTTCGATACCAACCATCGGTATTGGTGCCGGACCTGATTGCGATGGACAAGTGTTGGTGCTGCACGACATTCTTGGGCTCACCACTCACGAACTAAAATTCACCAAGCAATTTGCAGACATTCGCACAGCCAGTATCGATGCTTGCACGGCTTTTGTTCAAGAAGTCCGCAGTGGACAGTGGCCTGATGACGCTCATTCATTCCACTAGCGAGTTCGATGCTTGGCGAAAGAACGTTGCCAATCAAACTGTTGCATTTGTTCCCACAATGGGTGCACTGCATAGAGGGCATCATTCACTGATCGCTCAAGCCGCAAAAGAATGCGACCTGGTAGTCGTATCAATTTTTGTTAATGCCCTTCAGTTTGGCGATGCGAACGACTACATCAAGTATCCGCGCGACGAGCAGTCCGACTACCAAGCCAGTGTTTCCACCGGAGCAAACATCGTTTTTGCGCCTCAGCAGCAGGACGTATTTCCAGCCGACTTTGATTGCTACTTAACACCGTCATCTCTAGCAAACGACTTCGAAGGCAAGCACAGACCGGGTCATTTTGCAGGCGTGGTAACCGTTGTTCATCGTCTTTTCGAAATCGTGCAACCCGATGTTGCGATTTTCGGAACAAAGGATTACCAGCAAGTTGCAGTCATTCGAGACATGTGCGGTGAGTTGCATCCAACTATTCGCATTGTTTCTTTTGAAACTGTTCGCGACTCGGATGGTCTCGCGCTCTCTAGTCGTAACGCGCGATTGAACACAGCCTCAAGACTTCAAGCCCAGATCATCCCGCGCGCACTGCAAGCAATTGCCAATTTGCATGCACAAGGCCAGAATCACTCACACGTGCTCATAAATGAAGCTCTCAAGATTCTTGGCTCAGAACCGAGCATGCACGTGGAGTACTTGGAGATTGTGCAGAAAGACACGCTCGAACCTGTAGATGAAGCCCGAAACGCGGTGCTGCTCTTTGCGGGCGTGCTCGATGGCGTACGACTTATCGACAACCTTTTCCTGCAATAGTTCGAGCGATCAAGCGATCAAGCGATCAAGCGATCTTGGCTAACGATGCAGATCGGCATCGCGCTGCAACGCTCGATATCGCACGCTAAACACCGAGTCTCCCGACAAGATGCCACCGCGACCGAACGTTCGACCGTTCTGCCAGTTAGACAGACCCAATTCAGGTTTGTTCAGAGCAAATTGCCCGTCCACCCAGCGCGTCATTCCGTTGCTCACAAATGGTGCGTTGGTTCTGCGCCAGACCATTTCTAACTCGGATTCGTTGTCTGAAATGATGGAAACAATAAAGTTCGGTGCATGCTGATTGAATAGCACAATTGCTTCGTCAACATCGTCCACAATGACCAAAGAGCACTCTGGCGTATTCTCCCACTCCCATTCAGTAGCAAGTTCATCTACCGAAAGGTTGTGCACCTTCACTAGTTCGCTCTGATCGACCATCAATTCTTGGGATGCTAAATCTGCATGAATAACCGCCTGTGCGTTTCGCAGCACTGCGGCTTGCATCATGGCGTCAACAAAGAGCGGCACCAACTCAACTGCTCGTGAGCGCACAACGCAACACACATTGAGCGTGTTACAAACCTTGCGATCCAGCGAGTTCAATACAACTCTTGCAAACCATTGAGCATCGGCATGCTCTCCAGCAATCATCCATGCCCCGCCTGTGCCATGGAGGCTGACCGCGATACCGAATTGGCGAGCAACAGCACCCAGTTGCGATACTGCCTCGCCACTTCCCCGCGCAATGGCTAGTGAAACACGCTTGTCAGAAAAGAGAGCCCAGCCACTTGCGTGAGATCTTGACTCAACAAGACTTATGGCACCAAGTGGCAGACCACACGATTCGAGCGCTGGCACTACTGCGAGATTCATGATGGCCTGTGCAGTGCCAAGAGCATCGCTACCGATGCGAAACACACACGTGTTGCCAGACCTCAACACTCCTGTCGCATCTGCAAACACATTTGGCCGTCCTTCAAAAACAAACGCAACAACGCCCAATGAAGATTTAGTCGCCGAGACCGACCAGCCTTGGTGATCAATCGATTCCATCTCTGATCCGTCGACATGAGGAGTACCGCCCCATGTATGAAGCGCCGAGATCATGTCACTGCGCATTGCATCGGTCAGTATCAAGCGCGTGGTTGAGCGACTGCGCTGCATCGCAGATGCAACATCGTCTTCATTGCAAGATTTGATTTTGGCAAAGATTGCATCGTCTTCGAGTTTGTGTGCGAATGTATGAAAAAACTGAGAGATTTGCTCGCTCGAAACGCTCTTCAAGAGATCAAAAGCTAAAACACTCTGAGAGACAGCCTGAGTTGCCACGAGCAGATCGGCTTGTGGAACATGCAAGAGATGGCCTCCACTGAGGCCGATGATCAGGTCTCCTTCTCGATACTGATCAGCGATCCTTAAACCAACCGGATGCGGTACACCATCAATGAGAATGATGTCCGTTGCTTGAAGCGTGTGGTTCATTCGAGCACCTCTGAGATCAAAACGAGTCGACTTTGTTCGATAGACAAATGAGCAGCCTGTCCAATTGCAACCGAGATCAAACCTTCACGCAGCCCAACTTCGGCTTTTTGCCTATTACGAATCGCAGCCTGCATGAAGCGATGTTCCTTGAATGACGCACCGTGATGAAATCCTTGCACCACATCCTCTTCCAATTCGATTGGAAAATCTTGAAACGTCCCGTAACCGTTCTTTCGTTTGCCGATTCTGACAATTGATTCGGAAATCATCGCTTCAATCTTTCCCTTGTCGCCAACAACACAGATCTCTTGCTCGTTCTTTGAGGCTTCAGCAAACATGCAAAGATCCAGCATGCCGCGCACTCCATTTTCAAAATTGACAATGACATAAGCGTTATCTAAAATGTCTGGAGTACGGCCACCGTAATTTTCGGACAGATGATTGACATCTTGTGATCCGCTAGCCATCACCGACACTGGCGAGCTGTTGGCCAAAATGCACATCAGGTCAAAAAAGTGACAGCACTTCTCCACCAACGTGCCGCCCGTATTTGCATTGAAACGATTCCAGTCATCCACCTTTTCTAAGAATGGGTAGCGATGCTCCCTGATAGAAACCATTTGTACGTTTCCAATAGTGCCTTTGTCGATCTCTTGTTTTACGCGCGCCGTCGGTGCCATATATCGATACTCGAGGCCTACCCAAACGACCCGATCTTCAACTGTGGTAGCAGCCTCTATTTGTTCCAATTCCAGACACTCGGCGACGGTGATGCACAGAGGTTTCTCAATCAAGATGTGTTTTCCACTCTTCAGAACATCCTTCGCAATGTGAAAATGCGTGTGATTTGGTGTTGCGATCACCACCACATCGGCCTGACAGTGATTGAGCATCTCGACGTGATTTGCAAAATACCGAACACCTTCCATGCGATTTAATGCACGCCGTGCCTTTTCGAGGCTTGGGGTATGCGGATCACACACCGCAACGATCTGTACTTCTGGCATCTCTACCAAGTTACGGATGTGCTCTAAGCCCATCATTCCGCTACCGATGATTGCGTACTTCAATACTCGAGCATCTGCAATCGGCATGCATGTAATCGTAGAACGCTAATCTTGCAAATATGTCTATAGCCCCAATTTCCAATCCCGATTCAGATCAGATCTACTTCAAGCAACTACTCTCAGGCCGAGATTTCGCAACAGACAACCAACTTGCACAGCAAATGGTCAATTTTGTCTACCTCATTGGCGACAAATCGACCCGCGAGTGCATGATTGTCGACCCCGCGTATGCGGTTGAGGAGTTGCTGAGTGTTGCCGAGAAAGACGACATGAACGTCGTTGGAGCGCTCGCTACCCATTACCACCCAGATCATGTGGGTGGATCGATGATGGGTGCAAACATCGATGGCATTGCAACACTGCTCGACAAACTAGACATCCCTATCCATGTGCAGGAACTTGAAGCGCAATGGATCATGCGCACTACTGGTGTGTCAGCAAGTCACTTGCATCAGCATCAGCCGGGAGACACTGTCAAAGTAGGTGAGATTGAAATTTGTTTGGTGCATACACCTGGTCATACGCCCGGTAGCCAGTGCTTCTTGGTAGATAACCGACTCATTGCAGGAGACACACTGTTTCTTGAAGGTTGCGGACGAACTGACTTGCCTGGATCAGACCCAAGCCAAATGTTTGACAGTCTGCAAACGTTGGCCGCACTTCCAGATCAGACAGTCGTCTATCCAGGACACCGGTATTCGGATCCTTCTTCGCGGGCTCTTCCTGAAGTTCGCCAAACCAACTATGTTTTTAAGCCAAAAACCAAAGCCGATTGGCTGCAGTGGTTTAGCTAGCCAACAAATGCCGAGACAAGACTGCTCACACCACCAAGAGTTAAGAGCACCAACACCATCCTTTTAAAACGGACTGCGTCAATATATACACGCGCTCTCGTTCCAATAAACACGCCGAGCAACATCAGCGGAGTTGTGAGTAACGCAACACGCAGCTCATCGAGATGAATCTTGCCCGCCACAGCAAAAATAATGACGCTCGAAATGCCTGTCACCGAAAAAATGAGATTGAGAGTTGCACGTTGCACTTCCGGCATAAGTCTGCGCGCCTGCAACGTAAATACGATCGGCGGCCCATTGGTCGATGTCGCCATCAGCAATACTCCACTGAGCCACCCCATTGTCCAATCCAGCGATTTGTGGGCATGCTGAAGATCGCGACCCCGAGCAAGCATCCACACGCCAAAGAGCACCGCACATCCCAATAGCACCTTCATTACATCCTGATTTCCATATCGAAAAAGAGCGAGTCCGAAAGGAGCACCAAGACACGATGCGATGATAAATATCTTGGCGATCTCACGGTCGTGATGATGGCGCAATTGCCATGCCTGTCCAAAATTGCTGACAGTTCCTAGCAAGGTTGCGATAATCACGGCCTGATGTAAATCGATGAACAACACCATGACCGGCACAGCCAGGAGCGCAAACCCAAACCCTGCAGCAGCCTGGATCACCGAGGTGACCAAAATGATCACGGCAATGATCAACAAATGTTCTTGCGACATACAGTGCTTGATCCAATCAGTATCTAGGCAGTGACAATTGCGTCAAGGGCTAGCGCAAAGACCGCAGTGTGTTTGTCAACATCGGCCGCGCTATGAAATGGCGACATCAGAGCCATATTGTGAAATGGCGCGAGCAACACACCACGATTGAGACAAAAGAGATGCAAGAACGACTCCAGCATCGGATCAACTGCTGCTGCAGCCTGAGCGCCATCAACCGGAGGTGTGCAAAACCAGTACTCCGCGCGACAGCCCAACTGCTGTACATGCCAATCAAGATTTCGCTCGCTACAAACCTGTTCAACACCTTGCGTCCATCTTGTTGCCAACGGAATTGTTTGATCAAAATCCGCTTGGGTGAGTGCATGAGACAAGGTCGCCCTCATCGCACTCATTGCAAGAGCGCTTCCACTCAATGTTCCGCCAACTCCTGAAACATCCACATCGTGACCCGTCATAGCCGCCTCTAAGCGCGACGCAATGTCGCTGGTCATGCCATAGGCACCAACCGGAATGCCACCACCGATCGTCTTTCCGATGACCACAAAATCCGGGTCAATATTCCACAACTTGGTGCATCCGCCCGGTCCGGCACAGATTGTATGTGTCTCGTCAATCACAAGAAGCACATCAAATTTTCGAGTGAGGTTACGCACACCTTGTATGTAGCCATCTTGGGGAAGCACGATACCGATGTTTGTGAGTGCTGGCTCGATCAACACACATGCAACGTCACCGATTGCCAACACTCGCTCGAGTTCAGCCAAGTCATTAAATGGCACAACTCGCGTCGTGAGTGCAGGATCAACTTGCGGACCAATTGCTCCCGGTCGGCTGATCGTGTTGCCATCTGCGTTCCTAATCACGAGCGTCTCATCAACCGAACCGTGATAGCACCAGTCGTGCACAACAATTTTGGGGCGGCCTGTCAACATGCGAGCAAATCGGAGCACAAACCTATTTGCATCGGTGGCACTGATTGCAAATTGCCACTTTGCAACACCAAACCTTTGGGCAAGGTTTTGAGCAACCCACTGCGCATCGCTAGTTGGCAACATCGTTGTCAAACCAAGTTGTGCTTGTTGCGTCACTGCTTGGGCAACAGCATCTAATGCGTGACCTGTCATTGCGCCTGTATCGCCCAGACAAAAATCAACATATTCAATATCGTCCACGTCAACAAAACGAGCGCCGTGTGCTCTTTGTACGTGCAAAGGAAAACTTCCGGGCCAACGAGTCATCCACGGCATTGGCACCCCAGACAACAATGCTGTCTTGGCAGATTGGGCAAGGAGCATCGATTTCGGGTGAATGTCACAGAACAGTTGCTCTTCAGACTTCAGTGCGGCTGCAAGTTTGAGTCGATCAATCACACTGGCATTCTTACACGCCACAAACGTGAAACGGATTGTTTATGACGAAATCTCTACACTGAGAGAAGTGAATACGAACAACCCAATTGCTAGTGATTTTGATGACCTGCGCATCGACTCTGCACGATTGATGGACCGAATCATGAGCCTTGCCGAGGTCTCGCCTATCGCTGGTGGCGGCAACTGTCGACTCGCACTCACCGACGAAGATCGTGACGGACGTGATTTAGTGGTGTCGTGGATGCGAGACCTCAACATGGATGTCTCTATTGACGCAGTCGGAAACATCATTGCCTACTGGAATGTTGGTTCAGGCGCACCAGTAATGACAGGTAGCCATATCGACACTGTGCGCACAGGCGGCAAGTTCGATGGCAACTACGGCGTACTTGCTGGTCTGGAAGTTGTCGAAACCTGCCAACGCAATGGATACATTCCGTCTCGCCCATTAGCCGTTGGGATTTTCACCGACGAAGAAGGTGCGCGTTTCGCCCCCGACATGCTCGGGTCGCTCGTCTATGTCGGCGGCATGACCACCGAAGAGGCCCTCGACATCACTGCAATTGACGGACCACGCTTAGGCGATGAACTCGTTCGTATTGGTTACGCAGGATCAGCTCCATGCCCCGGCGTTGTTCCCCACAGTTTCGTTGAGTTACACATTGAGCAAGGCCCATTGCTCGAGGCAAACAATGTTCGCATCGGGGTGGTAACTGGCGTTCAGGGCATCTCATGGCAAGAAGTCACTGTTGTTGGACAGTCAAATCATGCAGGCACTACGCCAATGTCGTTGCGTCATGACCCCACCTATGTTGCAGCAGAAATCGCTGTCTTCTTGCGGCAGTTGAGCGCGCGTTTCGGTGGGCACCAAGTATGCACGGTCGGCAAAGTTGATGTTTTTCCAAACCTCATCAACGTTGTCGCTGCTCGTGTCACCCTCACTCTCGACGTGCGCAACACCGACGAAAAACTATTGCAACAAGCCGAACACGAAATTTCCGAATTCTTGACCCAAATTGCAAGAGCAGAGGGCGTCCAGATCACCACAAAGAAACTCGCCCGTTTTGAACCAGTTGATTTTGACCCACGCGTGATCGACATCGTTGAGTCAATTGCCAAACAACAAGGCAACACCACAAGACGCATGCCGTCAGGCGCTGGTCACGATGCCCAGATGCTTGCGCGGGTCTGCCCAACAGCGATGATTTTTGTGCCGAGCGTCAATGGCATCAGTCATAATCCTGCCGAACACACCGACACAGATGATTTAGTGGCAGGAGCAAATATTCTTTTACATACCATGCTGACCCTGTGCGCAACAGATCTCCAATGAAGCGGCTGAAGCGGATGAATATGAAAGTATTGAGCGCATGACGAGACTTCTTCATGTTGGTGCAGCACAACTTGGGCCAATTCAGCAATCAGATGACAGGGCTTCTGTCGTCATCCGTTTGATCGAACTTTTGCGCCAAGCCAAAGCAGCGAAGTGCGAACTTGTTGTGTTTCCAGAACTTGCACTCACAACGTTTTTCCCACGATGGTTCGTCGACGATATTGCTACAACAGATCATTGGTATGAAACCGAGATGCCTTCGGCTGTGACGCTGCCACTCTTCCTAGAGGCTAAACGACTCGAAATTGGTTTTTGTCTCGGCTATGCAGAACTCACACCACAGGGTGAACGATTTAATACTCAAATCTTGGTCGAGCGCGACGGTTCGGTCGTCGCCAAATATCGCAAAGTGCATATTCCTGGACACGAGACGAACGAGCCAGACCGACCATTTCAACATGCCGAGCGCTACTACTTCACACCCAGCGCCGAAGGGTTTGGTGTTTGGAAAGCATTTGGTGGGCGTATGGGCATGATGATCTGCAATGACCGGCGTTGGCCAGAGTCGTATCGAGTGATGGGATTACAGGGAGTCGAAATGATTCTCTGTGGCTACAACACCCCAATGCACTATGTACCAGATCCGACACAGGATGTGTTGCAAGGCTTTCACAA
>Ga0163199_1000070_pt1 | contig 63694 bp, 50 predicted proteins | sample PL_2010_150m_FD_113537 | JGI IMG/M metagenome (GOLD analysis project Ga0163199, IMG submission 113537) | Freshwater microbial communities from Powell Lake, British Columbia, Canada to study Microbial Dark Matter (Phase II) - PL_2010_150m | ecosystem: Environmental > Aquatic > Freshwater > Lake ...
CTATCAACAAAAGGAAAAGCCGGAATTTGGTGTGATATTCAGGCTGGTGCGCTTCTGTGCTGTTTGGGTTGCGGAGAAAGAGGGATTCGAACCCCCGGTACCCGTAAAGGTACAACGGTTTTCGAGACCGTCCCGATCGACCACTCTGGCATTTCTCCTGTTGTGAGCGCAAAAGTAAGAAATTTTCAATATTCTTACCGCGACTGATTTCGATTCAACCATTTAACACAACTTTGCAGCACTAAATACGAAGATATGCAAGGATTCATGGATGAAGTGTGTCGGGTATCAGGTATCGGGTATCAGGAAGAGGGTGTCGGGTATCGGGTACCAGGTATAGAAGAGCATATTTTACCAGAAAATTTAGCCGTTGCTCCACCCCCCCTCTCCCGCGACCGGAGGGAGCGCGGGAGAGGGGGCCGGGGGGTGAGGTGGATCGCCAGGGAGTGCCGTGGTAAGCGACGGGGTTACAATAGAGGCCCCAGCGAAGCTCCGTTCTCGAAGCGACGGTGTCCCGGCCTTCGCGGGGATGACAACGCTATCGCGGCGAATGCAGTACAGCGTCAAGAGGTCCCCGCCTTCGCGGGGATGACAAGTGCTTCGAGGGCAGTACTAAAGCTGTCACTCGTCACTCGTCACCTGTCACTACTCTTTCTTCTCTTATCGTTCTCACTCTTCTCTCTTAACGTTCATGCTCAATCTGTTCACATCGGGTTACTGAAATATTCCGGCGGAGGCGACTGGTATGTTAACCCCACCTCCCTGCCAAATCTGATCAGGTTCTGCAATGAGACTATGCATACCGATATTGCCAAAGATCCGGTTACGATTGAACCTGGCAGCCGGGATATTTTCTCGCTGCCTTTTGTTCACATGACCGGCCACGGCAATGTCCTTTTTTCCCCCCAGGAAGCTGAAAACCTCCGGCAATACCTTCTGGGAGGCGGATTCCTTCATATCGATGATAATTATGGACTGGATCAGTTTGCGCGGCGTGAAATGAAAAAGGTGTTCCCGGAGCTTGATTTTGTGGAATTGCCAGCCTCACACCCGGTTTTCCAGAAACCCAACCTGTTTCCGGAAGGGTTACCCAAAATTCATGAACATGATGGCAAACGGCCGCAAGGGTTCGGACTGATATGGGAAGGAAGATTGGTCTGCTTTTATTCGTATGAAAGCGATCTCGGCGACGGATGGGAAGACCCCCAAGTTCACAATGACTCACAAGAAACAAGGCTCAAGGCCCTCAAAATGGGCGCGAATCTGGTACATTATGTGTTCACCGAGAAATAAGTCTTTTACTAGTTTTGGAGTAGCGTGACGGGGTCCCCGCCTTCGCGGGGATGACACTTCTACCGAGGGAAAGCACTGGCTCACTCCCTCCTTCATCAGGAGGAGGCAGGGGGAGATACTTCCTCACGTTCCTCATGTTTCGGCTTTCTTCCCGCCTTTTTGAGCGCGTCACTGATTATCCATTCAAGCTGTCCGTTTGTGCTGCGGAATTCATCGGCCGCCCACTTTTCCAATGCATCGTACATTTCGGAATTCAACCGGAGCACAAAGGACTTCTTCTTGTTCATAATCCGCTAATTGTGCAGTGTCCCTGCATTGATGATCGGTTGGGCGGAAACATCCGAACATAATACCACCATCAGGTTCGACACCATCGCTGCTTTTCGCTCTTCATCCAATTCAATGATTCCCTTCTCTGATAACTGGGTCAGGGCCATCTGTACCATTCCCACAGCTCCTTCAACAATCTTCGAACGTGCAGCCACAACTGCCGCAGCCTGCTGCCGGCGAAGCATGGCACCTGCAATCTCCGATGCATAGGCCAATGAATTGATTCGGGCCTCGATAACCTTGATTCCGGCAATATTCAATCGCTCAATAAGTTCCCTGGCAAGCTGCTCATTTACTTCATCCACACCCGAACGTAGGGTGATCTCAGCTTTCTGATCCTCGAAGTTGTCATACGGATAAATCCCGGCGAGCTTTCTTAATGCCGCATCACTCTGAACCGTTACAAAGTGTTCGAATTCGTCCACCTCAAAGGCAGCTTTGAAGGTATTCTCCACTTTCCACACCAATACCAGGCCAATCATGATTGGATTGCCCACACTGTCGTTAACCTTTATGGGTGCCCCGTCGAAGTTACGTGCCCGTAAGGATAGTTTCTTCCTTACAATCAATGGATTGAACCAAAAGAAACCATTGTCTTTAATGGAACCCACGTATTTTCCGAACAGCACCAGCACCAGCGATTCATTCGGGTTAACAACCGCTAAACCCACCATACCGAATAAGCTGATCATCATTACCGGTATATACACGTAGATCAGTTGCTGATAATAAATCGTGCCCAGCACAGCACCCACTGCCAGGAGAAGGCAGATGGCGAGCATCACAAAACCATTCTTTCCTTTAAATTCTGATTCGTTTTTCATATTGATATCATTTTGATATCACAAATGTAAAACGTTCAATAATTCTGACCAAAATTTTTCGCATAAAAAAGCTGCCCCAGTTAACCCGGAACAGCTTTCTCATTGAACTAGAGGTAGTTAATTTTTGTAAATTTCAATCTCATCGAGCAGAATCGAAGGCATCGAGGTGTAGGATCTGGCAAAACCCAGTATGTTTCGAACCGCGTCGTCAGGCGCGCGGACTAACATATCAGAATCGATTTCTTCCATCAGGTTAATTTCTTCCACTAGCCTGCCATTTTCCACATTGCCTAATTCTTTATGGACGAGAAAGTAAAGGGTAGATAAGTTTGTCATAGGCGCATCATGTATTATTTATTAGTGTTATTTTGATTGTAAAACGTCTCAGGAGGTCCCATAGTATAATTTTGATAAAAAAAAATCAAAAAAAACCCCGGCAGGTACCGGGGCTATTCTTTCAATCTTCAACTATGACATGGTCAGCGTTAACTGCTTGTCTTTCATCATCTTACGCATATTGATGAGTGCATATCGCATTCTTCCAAGCGCGGTATTGATACTAACTCCGGTTTGGTCGGCAATCTCCTTGAAACTCAACCCGCAATAATGGCGCAGATATACCACCTGTTTCTGATCATCCGGCAACAGATCGACGAGCATTCGTACTTCACTCAATACCTGGTTTTGCACAATGGTTTCCTCAATATTCAACTCAGCCAGTTTACGGTTGTTGAACAGGTCCATATCGCCTGATTCATTGGGAACGGTATTGAGCAGCTTCTGCTTCCGGTAATGATCAATAATTAGGTTATGAGCTATCCGGAGTACCCATGACAAGAATTTCCCCTTATCATAATAGTGCCCCTTGTTGAGCGATTTGATCACTTTGATAAATGTGTCCTGAAAAATATCTTCGGCCAGGTGTTGATTCTTAACGATCAACAGGATATAGGTGTATACCCGGTTTTTATGTCTCTTGATTAGCTCTTCTATGCAGATCTGGTCACCTGCAATGTACTGTTGAACAAGGGCATAATCATCCAGATTATGAAAATTCAAAACTACCTCCTTTTTAAGATTAACACAGAAGTAGAATTCCCTCGATAACAGTCCTCCTTTTAGCTTTGTTTAACGTTTCTAAATTCAGAACGCAAGTATACAAATATTATTTTACAACAAACATATTTTTTCGTCCTGATTAAAATGATCTACCTTTACACCCCGAAATTCATCAAAAATCATGCCCGGATACAGCTCTGATGCGGAGAACAATATACTGATAAAAGGAGCAAGAGTTCACAACCTTAAAAACGTAGACCTTTCGATCCCCCGCGATAAGCTGATTGTTATAACCGGCTTGTCGGGATCCGGGAAATCCTCTCTGGCATTCGACACGCTATACGCTGAAGGTCAGCGCCGTTACGTTGAAAGCTTATCATCGTATGCCCGGCAGTTTCTGGGCCGCCTCGATAAACCGGATGTGGATCTGATAACGGGGATTCCACCGGCGATCGCAATCGAACAGAGGGTGAACACCCGTAATCCACGGTCGACCGTTGGCACCTCTACTGAGATTTATGATTATCTAAAGCTTATGTTTGCCCGGATCGGGGAAACTTTTTCACCGGTGAGCGGGAATAGGGTGAATAAGCACCAGGTGCAGGATGTTGTGGAAAGGATAATGAGCTTGCCCGTGAGTGCTCAGATCCTGATTCTGGCGCCCTTGCACAAGCCCGAAGACCGGTCGCTGCGAGTACATCTGGAAATTCTTGTGCAACAGGGATATACGCGAATTGAAGATGACGGACAGATCAGGAAGATATCTGAAGTTCTCGATCCTTCATACCCCCTTTGCGAAACCTGTCCGTTTGATATTCTGATCGACCGGGTGTTTATCGGACAAGAGGAAGATCTTCAGGCCCGGGTCGGAGATTCGGTTGAAACGGCCTTTTTTGAAGGAAAGGGTGAATGCACACTGAAAATTTTCCAGAATGGCGATTATCTGGAAGAGCAATATTCCAACCGTTTTGAGATGGATGGAATTCTCTTTGAAGAGCCGAGCGTTCACCTGTTCAGTTTCAATAATCCCCTGGGTGCCTGCCCGGTTTGTGAAGGTTTCGGTACAACCATTGGCATCGATGAAGATCTCGTTGTTCCCAATACCAACCTGTCGGTCTTTGAGGAAGCCATTGTTTGCTGGAAAGGCGAGAAAATGTCGGCATGGAAGGACCAGCTCCTTTTAACAGCCCATAATTTTGATTTCCCGATCCATCGTCCATTCTATCAGCTCAATGAACAGGAACGACAGCTATTGTGGACCGGCAACGAATGGTTCCAGGGCCTTCATGCCTTCTTTTCCCACCTGGAGGAAAAATCGTATAAAATCCAGTATCGCGTAATGCTGGCACGCTACCGTGGTAAAACTATCTGCCCCGAATGCCTGGGCTCGCGGCTCCGGAAAGAGGCCCGCTGGGTGAAAATCGGAGAAAAATCGATTACCGACTTGGTAAAACTTCCTGTATCTGAATTGATTACATTTTTTGATTCACTTAAGCTGGATGCTCATCGGGAGTACATTGCCGGACGTTTACTGACTGAAATCCGCAACCGGTTGACCTATTTATCGGAGGTAGGGCTCGGCTATCTTACGCTTAACCGTACCTCCAATACCTTATCAGGCGGCGAGTCGCAGCGTATCAACCTGGCCGGATCGCTCGGCAGCAGCCTGGTAGGCTCATTGTATATTCTCGATGAACCGAGTATCGGCCTGCACCCGCGTGATACACGCAGATTAATTAAGGTTCTCAAACGTTTGCGCGATCTGGGCAATACGGTCCTGGTGGTGGAGCACGATGAAGAGATTATCCGGTCGGCCGATTACATAATAGATATTGGTCCGGGTGCCGGAAGATTCGGCGGAGAGGTGATTTTTCAGGGAACTCATGACCAGCTGTCATTACAAAGTAAAGGTCTTACTGCCAGATATTTATCGGGTCTCGAAAAAATTGCGGTTCCGGAAATCAGGAGGAAATGGAATAGTTTCATCGAATTGAAAGGTGCCGGCGAGAATAACCTGAAAGCAATAAATGTATTATTTCCGCTGGAGATAATGACAGTTGTTACGGGGGTCAGCGGATCGGGAAAATCAACCCTGGTAAATAAAACACTCTTCCCTGCACTCAACAAGCGCATCAATGGTGCCGGGGAGCGAACAGGCCGCTACGGAACCCTCACGGGCGACCTGCACCGGATTTCGCAGGTGGAACTCATTGACCAGAACCCAATTGGGAAAAGCTCCAGATCGAACCCCGTTACCTATATCAAGGCCTGGGACGAGGTACGCAAACTTATGGCAGAACTGCACTTATCTGAAATGAACGGCTACAAGGCTTCTCATTTTTCATTTAACGTTGATGGTGGCCGCTGCGAGGAGTGCCAGGGTGAGGGGGTGATCAAGGTGGAGATGCAGTTTATGGCAGATGTTTATCTCACCTGTGAGCATTGCCACGGAACCCGGTTCAGGGATGAGATACTGGAAGTGCGTTATGCCGGCAAAAACGTTCACGATATGCTGGAGATGTCGGTGAGCGAATCTCTTGAATTTTTTTCCTCACAAAAGGATCACTCCGCAAAAAAAATTGCCCAAAAGCTTCAGCCATTGTCAGATGTGGGCCTGGGGTATGTAAAACTCGGACAGTCGTCGTCAACTCTATCCGGCGGCGAGAGCCAGCGAATCAAATTAGCTTCATTCCTGACCCGCGGCCATGATGCAGGTCATACGCTTTTTATCTTTGATGAGCCTACAACCGGCTTGCATTTTGATGATATCAAAACACTGCTGAAAGCCTTTGATGCCCTTCTGGATCGTGGTCATACCCTGATCATTATCGAGCATAATCCTGAAATAATAAAAAATGCCGACTGGGTTATTGATCTCGGCCCGGAAGGCGGCTCTGAAGGAGGAAACCTGATTTTTGCCGGTACACCAGAAGACCTGGCTCAATGCAAAGAATCCTACACTGCACAATATATAATCGCAAAACTTAAAAACCGATGACTGCAGAAAAATCATCAATAACCTCAGCGGAATTGATCAAACAGCTGGAATCGAAAGATCCGGCAGTGGTTTTACAAACATTGAATAAACTTGAGAAGGTTGGAAATATCAACGACCTGCCGTCGATTATCAAGGTGATGGCTGGTGTTGCCGAGCCCAGACCACTAAATGATTTTACCTCGTTCCTGTCCAATATCCGGTCGAAACAAGCTCCTGCAATACTTGCTCAGTTTCTGGCAGATCCCGCATCTGCTAAAATCCGGGTTGAACTGGTCCGCTCCTGCTGGGAATCTCAACTCGATTATAGTCCGCACCTGATACTTTTTGCACATTTATTCATAGCCGGTGATTATATTCTTGCTCTGGAAGCTTTCACCGTAATCGAAAACACATGTCTTGAACGCCCTGTGCAAAAGGGATTGCTGAGAGAAATATCCATCCTGATAAAAAACAGTCTCCCGGATCAGCCTGAAACAAAGCAGCGCCTGGTAAAGGAACTTATCCTGGTTCTGGACCGTACATCTTAGGCGGTTGTTAATTGAGCCAAGGCAGGAGGAATATATATCCGCGTGCAAATCCCGACCAGGTTTTCCGAAGAACCGGGGCTTACCGGTTACCGAATATCTTTGTCCCGATCCTGACAATGGTACTCCCCTCCTCTATCGCAATAAGATAATCACCTGACATCCCAATAGATAATTGATTAAAGGATGGATCCTCCCGGAAGAATTCGCTTCTGAATTTATTGAAAAAGGATTTTATTCCACGGAATTCCTTTCTGATCTGATCCGTATCATCTGTAAATGTTGCCATTCCCATTAATCCACATATCCGAACTCCGGACAAAGGATGTTGTCGGATACTGATCAGCAGGTCGTTAACCTCTCCTTCATCGAGACCGAATTTCGTTTCTTCGGAAGCAATATACATTTGCAACAGGCAGTCGATGACCCGGTCATTCTTTAGGGCCTGGGCTGAAATCTCTTCAAGAAGTTTCAATGAATCAACCGATTGGATCATTGAAATAAACGATGCGATATATTTTACCTTATTGGTTTGAAGATGGCCGATCAGATGCCATTGGATATCAGGCCGGAGGACCGGGTGTTTTAAAAGCAATTCCTGCACACGGTTTTCGCCGAAAACCCGCTGGCCGGCCTGATAAGCTTCCATGACTGCCTCAGAAGGTTGATTTTTGGAGACTGCGACAAGCATTGCCTGATCGCCGATTTCGCGGCGGATAAAATTCAGATTATGTTCGATACTGTTCATCACATTATTCAAAAGTAAATCTTGCCGCAAATACCTGGCGGTTATCCGCTTTGTTCTTAATGAATCCATGGAAAATATTCCGGTTCTGACTGTATTCCGGAACCAGAACCAGCAGTTCGTCGAGGTGTTTAACTTCGGATATGAAATTCACTTCCACTTCGCGGAGTTTCCCGTTAAGGAGTAGGTCTACCGGTATCTCATTGATTATCCATTCGATATATCTGCTGTTATTCACATGGTTATTCATATCCAGGTGTCCGAATTCGGCAGCCAGCTCCTTCACTTTTGTCAGATTTTCATGCCAGCCGATTTTTGCGGGCTTATCGGAGATCGCGTGAAAAGAAGCCAGGTCGCCCGTTTCATATTCTTTACCGATGAGCCTCACCGGCCGCCGGCTGGCAAGATCTATCAGCGTCCAGGCGGTAGATCCTGCCATCTGTATATTCCGCCGGCTATCGAGGATCTGAAAATCCCGGTAAGCCACCACCCCTTCCATCAGTTTGGGCCAGGTTCTCAGAGTAATATTCTCGCCCCATAAAGGTTGCCTGTTAATCAGCATTTTATACCTGATCAGTACCCAGGCTTGGTTTCGACGGACCAATTCTTCAAAACCCCAACCGCGGCGGGCGGCATCGCGACCGGCGGCATCGCCGAGTATGCCGAAGGCAGCCGGGATACTGAGTCGTTTAAAAGGATCAAGGAGGAATGAGAAAACAGGGTATGTCTCTTCATATATGGGTAATACAGCGTTCATCGGTTTATCTTCCAATATCATAATTGGTCGGGAGAGTGAAAAACTGGTCAATTTTAAACAATTTTACCGAGGAAAACCATGAAGAAAGTCTCCTACATACAGGCTTTGATAAATGAAGGCGAGCATCAGCAACAGGATTTCAAATTCGGGATAACCGATTCCAGGAAAATCGCGCGGTCGCTAGTAGCTTTTGCTAACACCGATGGGGGCCGACTTCTCATTGGAGTAAAGGATAACGGAATTATTGCCGGCGTTAGATCGGAGGAGGAGTATTATATGATTGAATCCGCGGCACAGCTGTATTCCAAACCTGAAATACGCTTTGAATCAAAAGTCTGGAAGGATGAGGGTAAAACCGTTCTGGAAGTGTGGGCACCACCCAGCCCTTTACGACCACATTTCGTAAAGGAAGATGCAGGAGTTTGGCAGGCCTATGTCCGATCAAGGGATGAAAATATCCAGGCGGATGAAGTACTGATTTCGGTCTGGCAAAAGATGAAGCAAAAAAAGGGCACATTGATCCGCTACACCAAAATTGAGGAAGAGCTTTTCAGGCTTTTTCAGACCAGGGATCAGATCACATTGAGCGATTTCAGAAAAAACGCCAGGATTACTTCTAAACAGGCCGTTGAAACTCTTGCCAACCTGATAGTGCTCCGGCTGATCCTTCAGGTTGTAGCTTCCCCCGAATCTTTTTTCAGGATAAACCAAGAATTCACGGCCTCCGCAGCCGGAAAATGAAACCCGTGCCGCGCACCGTTTCAATCGAGACTGATTCTTCAGAAACCAGATATTTTCGCAGGCGGCTAACGAACACATCCATGCTCCGGCCCAGGAAATAGTCGTTTTCGCCCCAAACCTCGGTCAGGATTTCCTCCCTCTTAACCAGTTTATTTTCATGCTGCAGCATATATTTTAGCAGCATTCCCTCTTTCAGGGTAAGTTTATGAGTACCATCCGGGGTAACTAATTCCAGCTCCTGAAAATTAAAACTGATGCGTCCGATCTGAAACTCATCCGAGTCCTGAATTCCCGATCTTTTCAGGATATTATTGACCCGTAGCACCAGCTCATCCACCTCGAAAGGTTTGGTGATATAATCATCGGCACCGATTTTCAACCCCCGGATCCGGTCCTCTTTCAGGCTTCGGGCCGTAAGAAACAGGAATGGAATATCGTGATTGTGTTTAGAAATCTTTTCAGCCAGTTCAAAACCATCCATTTTGGGCATCATCACATCCAAAATGCAAATGGTTGGCACCACCTTGAGAAAATGCGCCCAGGCTTCCTCGCCATCACGGGCCAGCAATACGGTAAACCCTTGCATCTCAAGGTATTGGGCGAGAATGTTACCAAGATCCGGATCATCCTCAGCCAGGAGAATTCTGATTTTTTCCATGGACAGGCAGAATTAGGGTGAATGTACTTCCTTTGCCGGGCCGGCTTGAAACATCGATGCTTCCGCCATGAGCTTCCACAATCTGTTTCACATAGAACAGCCCAAGGCCCAGGCCTTTGACTTTATGAACGTTACCGGTAGAAACACGGTAAAACTTATCGAAAATATGCTTTTGATCTTCTTTACCGATGCCTATACCATTATCGGTTACTGAAATACGTAACCGGTCGTCACAGGATACCTCCAAAATAACCTCCGGATCCTGCGAGTTGTATTTTACGGCATTGATCAGCAAATTATGGAGGGCAACTGTCATCTGAACCTCATCCAGGTAGGCTGTTTTGGTAATAAAAGTAAATCGCTCCTCAAGCTTGCACTGTTTTTCATTGCATTCCCACCGAAAGGCTTCTGCAAGGCCAAAAAAGAATGGCTCCAGATCCAGCATCCGCCGGTCAAGGGAAAACTGTTTCCTTTCCCACATGCTGATTTCAAGCAGATGATTGATCTGTTTTGTCAGCTGGCGGTTCTGCCGGCGAATGACCGAAACCGTTTCCTTTATTTTTGCCCGGTCATCCAGGATGGTATCATTTTCGAGTGTCCGCGTGGCAATGGATATTGTTGAAAGGGGTGTTTTAAGTTCATGCGTCATATTATTGATAAAATCTGTCTTTAATTGAGACAGACGCCGTTCTTCCATCAGGTTTCGCATCGAAAATAAAAATATTAAACTAACGGCGGCAAGGGCAAGAAATGCAATTAGAAGGCTTCCGGCTACTTCCTTTAGCACAATCGATTTTTTATTATTGAAATCCACGTAATAGTCTATCCCTATCTCAAAATGGTCGGCATAATAGGAATAGTGATTAACCGGAATCTGATTCAACCTGATATTCAGGGTATCAGGATAGGTCCAGGCAGAATCGCTTACCTTATTAAAAACTTTCACTACTTTCTGATTATCGAATAATACCAGGTTGGTAATACTAAAATTCGACTGAAAAGTAGTTTCCACTTTCATCTTCTTCAGATATCCTGTCAATAGGCTGTCAAGATTCTGCTTTTGAACCAGAGTTTTATGAAAACCTTTAAGTACCACCTCTTTAAATTTGACAGTATCCGATGATTCCGGTATATATAAAGGCAGCACCTTCAGAGATTGGCCGTTCAGGAAATAGTACGCTGAGGCTAAACCCCGGTTGTCGCCTCTTTTATCAATATAAGCAAGCCCTTTTTGCAATATCTCCCTGTACCGGTAATCAAACTTTTCGGTTTCAAGTCGATAAATCCGGGTCACCAGAAATATCTCAATACCAACCACAATAAGGATAGCCAGAGCAGATAAGATTAGTATGGTCAGATTCTTTTTCATTATTCCGGAATAAAAATAGTTTAAATTCTTTCGGTAAAATGGGATTAACCTGACATTAACCCGGCATTAACGCTATCTGCATCAACAGCATCGTACATTTGACTCGGAAATCAATTAAAAAAATGAATATGAAAACAAAAATTTCAATCTCGGTTCTGTTGATTATCCTGATCACCTCCCTGATAACGGTTATGGGTCAGGAACAAACAGATAAAAAGAAGCAGGAAGCGGATGCTAAAAAAAGAAAGGAACAAGTAACCATTATTGTTGACACGCAAAAAGATGCTGAAAAAGATCTGCAAAAAGCCATGGAAGAATCCCTGGCGGCTGAAGAAAAGGCGCTAAAGGCAAGAAAAGATAATGGTTATCTGGATAATAAAGAATTTTATAAACAAGCTGAAGCCCTTCAATTCTCCAAAAAGAAGCTTCAGGAAGAGATGAAAGCCCAGGGTGTTTATGAGCCCTTCATTAATTACTCATTCACGCCTCCCATGCGGTGGAAAACGGAAGATAACGGGATGTCCAATGTGTACAGCATTTATGGCGGCGACCATGAAAACACCTCCTTAAGCATCAGTAAAACCCTGGAGGAGGTAACCTTTTCCACCGACTTTTCCTATGATGTTAAAGATGAATCATCCAGCGTCAGCTTTTTCGTATCGGGATCCATGAAAGCCGGTGAATTGAAAATCACCCTGAAAAAGCCGGATAAAACCGCTTTCCAGGAAATCACAATCTCCCCGCTGGCGGATGTCAACTGGAATCAGACCTTCAGGTGGGATGAAGGTGAGACTGAAGGATATCTGGGTAAATGGATTATTTCAATCTCAGCAGCCAAGGCAAACGGCAATTACCGGGTACAGGTGAATTCGAGATAGAAAGGGACGCCTTTAAGAAGAGCACGCGGATTTACGCGGATGCTGCGCAACGCGGATTTAAGCGGATTTAAATTAAAAAATCCGTCTTAATCCGCGTTCCCGCAGGGATCCGCGTAAATCCGCGTGCTATTTTTATCTTTACCTCCCTAAATAACATTAATAAACAAAATCTTAATACATGAAACCAACCCGCATGATCGTAATACTGGCGGTGGCACTGTTAGCCACCGGCCTGGCGAAAGCACAGCATGATCCCATCCAGATGGGATTGAATGCAATCACTAAAGAAGCGATTAAAGGACAATTAGACTTTCTGGCTTCAGATTGGACCGAAGGCCGTGAAACCTCAACAAAAGGTGAATTCATGGCAGGGGATTTCATTGCCTCAGTTTTCCAAATCTACGGTGTTCAGCCTGCCGGTGATATGGCTGGCGGCGGTTATTCTTTCAGCGCGGATCAGATGTACCTCTATATGTCAGGCGACCGGCCTAAAATGGCACCTCCCACCCGCAGCTATTTTCAGAATATTCCATTTGTTCAAACCCTCACCAGTGAATCCAGTATGGAGCTGATTACCAAAGAAGGCTCGGTAGAACGCAGATTTCTTTTGAGCAAAGGGAACGATTTCAATTTTTGGGGTGGAGGAGCCGGTCAGGATATTACGGCTCCGGTAGTATTCATCGGCTACGGATATAAAAATGATTCGGTTGGTTATGATGATTTTAAAGGAATCGATGTTAAAGGAAAGATAGTTCTAAGGATCAACGGATTACCCGGAATGAAGGATACTCTTTCAGTGGCTTACAAAAAGCTGAACCTGAAAGACAGGAATGCGATGTATAAAACCTATGAGGTTAAGGATAACCTGTTGAAAAAATTTGAAGTTGCCGGGGTTATTGATTATCCGGGGTATCCCCAGGGTTCGCCTGCCAATTATCCTTTCAGATTTAATACCAGGATATATGAAGGAGATAAAAGACTTAATTCCGGCCAGTTAGACATCAGCCTGCCAGTTGATACTCTGACCTCAGCCATACTGAACATTTCAGCTTCACCGAAAATTTTAACCGAGCTCATGAATGGTGCGGGCATTAACATCAAGGAGTTTGAAGAAAATGCCGCTAAGCTCAAACCTGGCTCAAAAGAGATGAAGGGTAAATCAATCCATTTAATAAACACCGTCACCACTCAAACGGTTCGCGGCAGGAATGTATTGGCGAAGATAGAAGGCGAGAATCCGAATGAAGTTATCGTGGTAGGCGCACATTATGATCATCTTGGTACCTACAATGGATATATATGGAACGGTGCCGACGACAATGCTTCGGGAACGGTCGGCGTGATGACCCTTGCCAAGGCTTTTATCGCATCGGGAGTGAAGCCCAAAAAGACCATCATTTTCGCAGCCTGGACCGGTGAGGAAAAGGGTTTGCTGGGGTCGAACTATTGGGTGGACAAATATCCAAAAAAAGAGAATCTGGTATTGAACCTGAATTTCGATATGATATCCCGCAGGCCGGAAAAAGATACATCCGGGTTTAAGGCCGGGATGGATTATACCGAGGCCTACCCTATCCTGAAGAATCTGGTAGACAGTGCAAATACAAAATATGAGCTGGGACTGGAAATAAAGTTCAGGCCTTCAAAGCAACCCATGGCGGGCACCGATTTTACGCCATTCTCGATGAAGAAAGTCCCGATTTACGGTTTTGATGCTGCCTTTACAGCAGATTATCACGGCGCAATGGACCATTCAGAAAAGGCGAATCTCGATTTGATGCAGAAGATCATCAAGGCAGGGTTCGTGAGCCTGTATGAGCTGGCGAATTCTGAGGGGAAGATCGAGCCGGCGAAATAAAATATTAGCACGCGGATGACACGGATCCCTGCGGGAACGCGGATTTATACGGATTTTTTAATAAAAGATCCGCGATAATCCGCGTTCCCGCAGGGATCCGTGTCATCCGCGTGCCATTCTTATTTTGCCCACACCGGCAGCGCCAGGTCGACACCCAGTACGTAGATCATTAAAGAATAGAGGATTACCGGCAACAGGATCATACTGATGAGCTTCAGCCAGATGCCTGATTTGGCCATATCGGCTACGGTAAGCTTATTACTGGCAAAAATTACGGTATTCGGTCCGGTACCTGCAGGCATGATAAATACAAAGGAGGCAGCAAACGTTGCAGGAAGCATCAGTATTACCGGGTTAATACTGCCAGCTACAGCAATGCTGGCGAGTATAGGCAGGAAAATGTTGGCTGTTGCCGTATTGGAATTCATTTCCGTGAACAGCAGCACGGCACCGCACACAATAATCAAAATAATCAACGTTGGGAAACCGCTTACAAATGCCAGCTGCAGGCCGATCCAGTCGGCCAGGCCTGTAGCTTTAAAACCCGTGGCCAACGCATATCCGCCACCAACGATAACCCCAACTCCCCAGGGCACAGAGCTGGCCGATTTCCAGTCGAGCAAGCGTTTCTTTTCTTGTCCGGACGGAAGCATAAACAGCAGCAGGGCACCCAGCATACCAACCGTGCTATCCTGCACATATTTACTGACCCCAAGCAATGAACTCCAGCCCGGGATCACTGTTTGGTCAAAAGTGAAGCCTTCGCGGAAAATCCACCCCAGGGTGGTGAAAATAAAAATGTACATGACCCGCTTTTCGCCGGGCGACATTTTTCCCATTGCTTTGAGTTCATCATTGATCAGCTCTCGGTTTCCGGGTATCGTTCCTTTGATCTTAAAATAAAAGGCCAGGTAATACCATATGAGTGGAAGAAAAATAATCATGATCGGGATTCCCACTTTGAGCCAATCGAAAAAACTGATTTTCGGGGCAAGAGGAAACAGTTTGTCCATGATCCCCACATAAATAAGGTTAGTAGGGGATCCGATCAGTGTGGCCACACCTCCGATGCTCGCTGCAAAGGCAATGCCCAGCATAAGGGCGGCACCGAATTTGGGATTTGAATTTCCCAGAGTTTCCTCCTTTGAAATAATTGCCATCCCGATGGGGAGCATCATAAGTGCTGCTGTAACATTGGCGATCCACATCGAAAGAAAGGCGGTAGCCAGCATGATACTCAGAAGGATCAGCTGTCGGCTCGTACCCAGGGCTTTGATGAGAACAAGAGAAATCCTCTTATGAAGATTCTGATTTTCAATTGCTTTTGCGATAAAAAAACCTGAAATCATCAACTGGACCAGATCGTGACCATAGTTTACTGCCGTTTCGCCAGCTGGTAAAACTTTCAATACCGGGAACAAAACCATAGGCAAAAAGGCAGTGGCATAGATCGGAATAGCCTCCGTGATCCACCAGATTGCCATCAGAAGAGCCACTGCAGCAGCATTTCGCGCAGCTACCGACATACCTGATGGAACTGGCAGTGCAAGCATTATGATCAGGAAAACTATGCCTCCGATGAGGCCCTGGTACTTGATGGATTTCATTGTGCCGTAAAGCTTTTACTTAGATCCGTTGTTGGTGACGGGGTCCCCGCTTTCGCGGGGATGACAATAGCTAATGCGGGCCGTCAGTTAAGCCCGCAAGAGCGTTGTCATCCCGACGAAGCCTGCCCCCGCGGAAGCGGGGGGTCGGGATCCCCTCCCTGACAACGGAATTCACCAAAGACGATCAATAATAAGTGTAGGTATATACTTCCACGAAGTCAACACCTGTCCGGGTAATTTTCGATGGCCGGGTCTTGGCATCAAATTCATAGGTTATGGTTGTTCTTTTCTTAACCACTGTGACCCGGGGATCCCAGTACTCGAGGTAGTCAACCAGTTTTTTGCTTGATTTCCCGAACAGGTTACTACAAGGTAAAGTATTGCTGTCGACCATACTGGCTTGATGAATGTTATTCACATTTTCACCAATGGCGGCATAGGTAAACTCCTTAATCTTTTTCGAGGTTACACCATCATCATCAAAAGTGGTGTGTTTCATGATATTGCCATTGGTGATCACAGCCTGCATTTTTAAATGATCAGCACCGCCCCAGTGTTCAATGACTTTCAACAGGTATCCGTCGGCATCATACTCATAGGCAGCATATTCGCCTCCACCCCAATCTTCCTTGGTTACCATCCCGTTGGCGTTGATATCATAAACGGTTGCTGAAGAGCCTTTGGTAATAGTCAGCTTGCCGGCTACCGAATAATCATAGGTGATGGTCTTGTCGAGGTCCACATTCCAATAATCATCGATCTTTGTTATTCTTCTGGTAACGGCATCATAAAAGAATTCATATTTTTCAAGATCCGGAGGATAGGCAACCCCGATGGTTTTGATCAGCGAAGCGGTCGAGAAAGTAACATCAGCACCATAAGAGGTGCCTTCACCATTGGTTGCGTAAGCCCGCACATGGTAGAGCTGACCGGGGGTTAAGCCGGTGATGGTGCTGGTAAAGGTGCCAGCTCCTGTGCCGTCGGAAGTCTTGGAATCGGCTACTGATGGATTTACAGCAGCGCCCCAGCAAACACCGCGGGCGGTGACTGCCGAGGTTCCCTCGTCGGTGATATTCCCACCGGAAACTGCGCCGGTTTCGGAGATCGAAGAGACAGCTGTCGTGGTAACAACCGGAGGATCAGATTTCTTGCATGAAGAAAACGGAATGGCCATGATAACAGCCAGCGCAAATAAACAAATCTGCTTTTTCATTTTACTATTAATTTAGAGTTAAAAAAAGATTTATATGTGATGTTTTAATTGTTTCCGGCTATAATTATGAGGGCCAATCCTGCGGTAAAAAGTAAAAACATCATCGCCAGCAACCAGTTTACCGATTTGTTTGCTCCTTTAAATTCTTTCCAGATAAAAACTCCCCACAAAGCACCTATCATGGTGGCGCACTGCCCCAGACCAAAAGAGATGGCATATCCGGCCTTATTGGCTGCCAAAAGGCTCAGACAGGTTCCCAGTGCCCATACCATCCCGCCGATAATTCCTGATAGGTGGCTTCGGAAATTGCCATTGAAATATTGTTTGAAACTTACCGGCGCACCTTCAATAGGCTTTTTCATCAGATAGGTATTGAATAAGAAATTACTAACGAGGACACCTATTGAAAAAAAGAAAAATGCAGCATAAGGTGTCAGTTTCCCGGCTTCGGCCATTCCGGCCCCGGTATTTTCAGGATCCGATGCAATCGCACTTGCTATAAAACGAAAGAACCAGGCCATTAAAAATCCAGCCACTACCGATAGAGCAATCCCCTGGGTGGGAGTTTTCTTTTTGATTATTGCAAGTTTCTTATAGGCTATGGCATCAATTATAATGGCAACCAGTACAATGCCCATACCAATAAACAGGAACACCGGATTGCCTTTTGGAGTGGCTATATAATTTATAATTACTCCCAAAACCATACAAAGGCCTACCCCAACCGGAAAAGCTATTGCCAATCCGGCGATGGATATAGCTGCTACCAAAAGTATATTCGAAAGGTTAAAAATAACTCCTCCGATTATAGGATTGACAATGCTTGAAACACTAGCCTGGCTTATGCTCGCGGCAAAGCTCATCCCTTTCGCGCCGGAACTGCCAAAAGTGAGGCCAAACAGCAACGAAAACAGGAGCATACCCAGAACATAATCCCAGTAAAAAAGTTCGAATCTCCAGCTTTTAGCGGCAATTTTCTGAGTGTTCGCCCACGATCCCCAGCAAAGCATGGTAATGAAGCAGAAGACGACTGCCATTGTGTAACTACTTACGATAAACATGGTTATTTGTATTAGTTGTTATTAAATTATCTATTTGTGAAATTCATTGGCCGTAAATGTGATCATCGCGGGCAATCCGGTTAGGAACCATTCGAATCCCCCATCACCTTCCCTGACCCGGTATTCATGTTGCAATTCTTTGTCGCGCAGCAGAATATGTGCATTTCCGTTGCCTTCATAAAACTTGCCTTTATCAGGCGCATCGATATAAAATGAAATTCGTTTAAGCGCTTCAGGGCTGATCCCCGAAAGGAAACCAGAGAAACTATCTTTTGCAAAATATCCGTCGGCAAGAATGAAGGAGCTGAATTGCTGCTGATTGAAGGAAAGAGAGTCAGGATTCATTCGCTCAATCTGATATCCCGCCAGGGCGCGGAAACGATATCCCCTGCGAATCCTCAACTGCTCCTCGATTTCCGGGAGTATTGAATTCAATTTGCTTAGTGTGTTTTCCGGCAGAAATACCAGCAACAACTGACAAACTGAATTGTTCTCAATTTCCCGGTTTACCGAAGCCGCGATGGTTTTCCGCTGAGAAGGTGAAAATTTGCCAGATAAATATATAACAGGGTAAAACCGACTGGTTTCATCATATTCAGCAGGTACGAATGCAAAGATCTGTTGACTATTTATTGCCAGCGAATGTAATTGTCCATCTGAAATTGGCCTTGCGGGAATTGAGCGTACTTTATCCCCGCGATAAGGTTTTGATTCAAAAGCATCACTGATAAAACGGAGGGCATCGGGCAAGGCTGAGCACCAGTACTGGAAACTGTGACCCCCATCGCGTACCCGGTATTCATGAGGGATATTCAGTGAACGCATCAGGATATGCAATTCCTCGTTGCTCCTGCAAAGGGTTTGTTCCTTATCACCATTATCAATGTATATGTTCAGCTTACTGATTTCAGCCGGTGACATCGCGGATAAGAGGTAAAAAGGACTATTCTCTTTGTAGTAAGCGGTAATACGGTCAGCACCTTTAAAGCCCGGCTCACCAAACAAACGGCCCCATTGCTGATCCCATTCCGATGCATCCTCTGTCATATATTGTTCATCGGTACGTATAGAAATGCTCAACGGAACCGCAGTACCAAATACATCAGAATGCTTCAGATGCAGGATCAATGCTCCGAAACCGCCCATGGAATAGCCCATCAGCGCACGATGCCGCTTATCGGCAATGGTCCTGAAAAGACTGTCGATATATGGGACCAGCTCTTGAATGAACATATCCTGGTACAAAAATGATCCCTTGTAATCGTTGACATAATAGTTTCGAAAACCTTCAGGCATCACAAAAATCATTGGGATGGCTTCTTTATCCACGACTGCCTGATCAGCATACTGGGAAATCCGGCCATACTCGAGCCATGAGCTGGCATCATCACCAAGGCCATGAAGCAAGTAGACTACCGGATATGATCGACTTTCATTATAATACGTCTTTGGCAGGCATACTGAGAAATGGATATCCTGCTTCAGTATCCTGCTGGGCATAATCAGGCCTTCCATGATGGTCAATCCATCGGTTGCAAATGAATTGAGGATCAGTAAAAAGCTAATGAAAAACAGCAAGACAGTTTTTTTCATATCTCAATTTTGAAGATGAATTTTCATATAACTGGCAGATTCGTTCAGTCCGGCAAGGAAAGAATCATGTGATGCAGTTCCCTGCCGTACCCGATATTCATGAGCAATACCATTTTCCCTTAAACTCATGAATAATGAATGATAGCTATTATAATTAACTCCCTCATCACAAATATCAAGGTAATAATTCACATCTGAGCTTATCGCAGTTGCATCCTGAGGCAGGTTTGCATCGAAAAGGAGGCATGCATTAATAAATTCGGCACAATCAGGTAACAGGTCATAAACCAGCCGGCCAGCCAGGTTATTGCCCAGAAGGATGGTATGCTTCCTGTCGCTGAGGGTGCGGTATCCAGTTTGAACCTGGTTAAGGATTTGCTGAAGAACAACCGCCGATACTGGCTCTGTTTGTAACGGGATTTCAACTATCAGAGAGGCCGGTATCTTGCCGCCGGTCATATTGGTGTTGAGGATCGACAGCATTTTCCGGGATTCTTCATCCTGTGAAACGGCTTTCCTGTCGTGCAGGACAAGAATAACCGGATAACGACTTGTGTCGGATAAATAAGCTGCGGGCAAAGCAACGCTAAAAGCAATGTTTGATCCATCAAGTTGTTTGTCAACGATCCGCCAGGCCGGGATGGCCGGTCCGGGATCAATCAGTTCAGGATCATCGGGGTACGGAACATTCTGAACTGCCAGGCTAATAAATTTCAAGGCTTCAGGTAGAGATTTGCGCCAGTAATCCCAGCTATGGCCACCATTTCTGGTCCGGTATTCATGCCTGATATTCAGATCCCTTAACAGGTTATGAAGGGCGTTGTTGGGTACCGAAAGACTCTCTTCATCGTCACCGCAATCGAAAAAATAATTCTGGCCATTCAATGACAGGTCCCCTGGGTTGCCAAAGAAATAGAACGGGCTGTATGTTTTATAATAATCTGTCAATCGTGAAGTACCTGTGGTTCCGATGCCGCCAAAAACCGATCCCCATTGGGAGTCAAATACTCCTTGCGGTTCATCAATATATTGCTGATCAGTACGGAACGACATACTTAGGGCAATACCGGTTTTAAATACACCCGGATTTTTAGCAGGTAAAATCATAGCTCCATATCCGCCCATCGAATAGCCCATAACAGCTCTGTGCTGTGGGTCCCTGAAGGTACGAAACAGCGAATCAATTTTAGGAACCATCTCATTTACAAGCATATCCATATATGGATAATTGCCATTGTATTTATTCACCCAGTAAGTATTGAACCCTTTCGGCATCACATAAATCATTGGGACCGTTTCCGCGGCATTCAAATCGACATAGTAGTTGATAAGACCCCATTTATACCAGCCTGTTTCATCATCGCCCAAACCATGCAGGAGATAAACTACTGGAAATGATTCCGTTGAGTTTTCATACTCTTTAGGCAGCAGCACTGCAAAAGTCATTGAGCGGTTGAGGATTCGGCTTTGGAAGGACTGGTTCGTTAATAAACGTACGAAGGGTTCAGGATCATCCGGCGGAGGCGTATCATGCTTACATCCGGGCAATCCCATGATAAGCGGGATCAACCCGAAGATTAATATAGTGAAGCGCTTTAAGCTCTTTTCCGTATCAATCATTTTGCAACCTTTTCCGCGAATGGATTAAATTTTTTGTTTGGCGAATCATCGTAAACGACATACGATTTCAGGGTAATCCGGAAATCAGCATCCGGATTAACCCACTTAATTTCAAGTTTATGGTCTCCGTTATTCAGCAAGTACTTGTGATAGATATCATACTTGCGCACTATATAATCATACGGCATGCGCACCTGTTCAGTTTTTACACCGTCGATAAATACATCCAGGAGTGCGACGAATTCGCTGCTTGCCAGTCCGCACTGACTTTTTACATTTCCCAGCACGACAATACCGTTTCCCGTGAAATCTATCTTAATGCTTTCGTCGAGATAATCCTTCCTTACCAACAGTTCTTTAGTTGGATACATTCCTTCAAATGACTGCTCAAACCTGAGTGTTAAGGTTTTCTGAACTTTAATTCTGACAGAATCAGCTTTAACTTCGCCTCCATTTTCTACAATCAGCTGATTAGCATGTTTATAGCTCAGATCATAAATCTGGTTCAGGGTCAAATCTGAATAAGGAAATTTCAGATCCTGAACCTTTTCGATAGCCGGCTTCCAGAAAACCGGTATTTTTTCGTAACCGAGTATTACCCCCAGAATACCTGCTGCCGTTGCCGGATTGCAGTCGGAATCCTGTCCGCACCGGGTTGATATATCCATGGTTTTATAGAAGTCTTTTTCTCCATACAGCAAGCCGATGACCACATATGCTGCATTTACGGATGCATCGATATTAAATGCATTGAACACCCCCTCAGGGCAGCCCTTCTCGGAAGTATTCTTCTTTTCGAATTCAAACCAGCACTGCTTCCAATCATCAGGATATTCCCTGTGCCATTTAATTACATCTCTTATAGCCTGATAAAACCTGCTTTTTTCAGGGATTGGTTTTAATCCCTGGGCTACAATAAAATCAAGATCATCAGAGATAAATGCTGTTGCATACATGGCAGCCATGAAAACGCCGCCATACCAGCCATCGCCGTAATTCATAATGTGGCCGGTTCGATCGCATATTTCGGAGGCGGTATTGATCATTCCGGGCGACATCAATCCTGCAAAGTCGGCTTCGATCTGAAAATCGATATCATCGGCGTGTGGATTATTCATCCAATATCCGGATGCCGGAGGCATGATTCCGCTCAAAATATTATATCGGGCCGCCTGATTGGCATGCCATAGTTTATAGTCGTCATGTGCAAAAGAAACAGCGAAGGAATCGGCCGGAGCATCAAGCCCCACCCGCTCAAGTACCTCAATGAAGGTAAAATCCATATAGACATCATCGTAAAGGCCAGGATCCGATTCGAATAACTCTTTGATATAATCGTCGTACCACGCCATTTGCTGGTAGTCCTGGATCATGGTTCCCTTGAATTTGAACTCAGTCGGCCCACCAAAAGTGCATCCGATTGTTTGCCCTGCCCAGCCGCCTTTGATTTTGTCTTTAAGTGCACTGACTGACAGGGTGGCTTTTTCAGGAAGCACTGATTCCTGCTTGCTTTTGCATCCATAAGGAGTCAGGAGCAGCCAGGCAGATAAAAGAAAGATACAGTTTGTTCCTTTTTTCATTTCGAAAGTGGTTGGGTCAAATTGCTTGCCGGAGGCGTCTCCGAATAAATCACAATATCGTTAATGCGAATTTCATAGTCAGGAGCAGGGTTAATCCATTTAAGCCTGACATTATGCTTACCTTCAGCTAATTGGTATTTCCATGCCGGTTCAAGTCGGCGGGACGTGTTTTTCATTGGAAGTTTAACATTTTCGTCCCATTTGCCATCTATATACACCTCCAGTTCAGCCACATACGGGTCGTTGGGTTCGGCAAGGCCAAAAACCTCGGAACCAACTCTTTTAGAAACGCGATCGATATAATCTTGATCGATTTTAGACTTCTTCACGAGATTTCCATAAAAGATGTATCCGTTACCAACAAAGTCGTACGAAAGTTCATCGGTGAATGAGCGGTCGTATCGATCGCGGAATGTTGGAAAGGTTTTATCAAAATTTTGCTCAAAAGCCACAGGAACAGGCGGTGCAAGTGGTATCACCAGCTGGTCACCGTCGATAGATCCTCTGGCAAGACTTATCATACCTAAGGCATGCTTAAAGCTTAATTCGTATGCTTTACTCAGCGACATGGGTATTCCATCAAAGTTAAGTAATTCAATTTCCTGAAGCGGCTTAAGCCAGAATTCAGGGATCTTTGAATATCCGTGCATTACTCCCAGCACTCCGCCCACCGTTGCCGGATTACAGTCGGAATCCTGGCCGCAGCGGGCAGCGATATCCAAAGACATTGTAAAGTCGCCTTTCCCGTACAAAAGTCCTATGACAGAGTATGCTGAATTTATTTTTGCATCGATATTAAAAGAGAGGAATACCCCTTTTGGGCAGCCAATATCATTATTCCATTTTTTCTGCAGTTCGAACCAGGTTGCCTGCCAGTCACCGGGATACTGATTGTGCCATTTAATAATATCGGCAATGCAATCATGAAATTTTGTTCCCTCCGGGATGGTTTTCAGCGCCTGCTCAACGATATCAATCACATCATCATAAATAAAAGCGAGCGAATACAAAGCCGAAACGAATACCCCGCCATACCAGCCATCGCCGCTATTCATGATATGCCCTACCCTGTTGGCAATTTCGGATGCAGAGTTCACCATTCCAGGTGTCATCAAACCGATAAAATCAGCTTCGATCTGAAAATCCAGGTCATCGGCATGCGGATTATTTTTCCAGTTACCTGAATTTGGGGGCATGATCCCATTAAGGATGTTATACCTGGAGGCCTGGTTTGCATGGGCAAGATGGTAAGCCGTTGATGCCCAATGATGTGCAATCGTATCCATGGAAACATCCAAACCATATTTCTCAAAGACATCCACAAAATTCAGATCCGTATAAATATCGTCAAACAGTCCGGGCTTTTTATCCCACCAGTATTTCACATAACCGTCGCGCCACGGAATATTCTGATAATCAGGGATGATTGATCCCTGGTATTTAAATTCGACCGGAGCACCATAAACTACCCCGATAGTTTGACCGGCCCATCCGCCGTTAATCTTGTCCATCAGCTGCTGCCGGGTGAAGGTGGCTATAGCCGGTACTACTTTACCAGCAGGCTCTTTCGGATTACAGGAAATGAAGAAACTCAAAACGAGTGCCGCAAAACATCCAATTCCAAAAGCCCGCTTAATTATGTATTGCATTCTGCGCAAATATTTTAATGATATACACTCAATTCGGTTATAGAAGTAAAGCCTGAAACCTGTTTGGTGTATTTATTCCAGTGATCCTGAATTTTGGCATCTCCGATGATCCTGATTGCCTTGGTTTCGACAGTCTCAAAACTGATCACGTATTCAACGAAGTGTGGTTGAAAAAACACGATATCGGTTGCCGGCAATGGATGTGTAACAGAGATCTTCTCAACCGGTATCCATTGTCCGGATTCATTCATATATTGAACGTTGAGCGAAGTAAACCAGCCGCCGAATTCCTCGAGGCAACCGGTATGCAGTGCGAGCATACTTATTTTCTGCGGTTTCTTCCAGCCGTAGCCGTAGTAGTCAACTTTAGGTATCCGGGTTTTAGCTGCCAGACTATAAAAAACAGAACCGGCACCGCTGGTTTTTCCATCGTTAATAACGTCTACATCTTTGGCATACATCGACTTACCGAAGGTATACCAGCAGGAGTCCAGTACTTTTTCATTGAGTTGACGAACATTGGCCAAAACAGTATCGGCGGTCGGAGCAAAATTTTTAGTTCGCACGAGGAGATCAAAATCTCTTGTAATCTTAGAATTCCCGTTATCGAGCTGAAGGGTGATTTTCGAATATCCTGCCGCCCCTGGAATCCCGGTGAGCCGGCCCTTGGAAAAGGTGAGCCCTTCAGGTATGGTGCCGGAAATCAGACTCCAGTTGTACACCTTGTTTGCTTCGGTATAAAATGTATAATCAACAGGCTTGCCGATTTCCATTTGCGGCAAAGGTCCGAGGTAAAATTCCACCGGAGGATTAAAAACAGCCTCCGGGTTTATTATAAGCACCTCATTCCCAGACTTACCAGATAATTTGCCACCCTTTAATCTGACCAGATCAATCGCATTCTTTACTGTTTGATTGATCATATCAGAAATTTTAGCATCAGGCAGATCGAACCGGGTAATATTGATATAATTATTGTTGAAAGGTTCCTTCCAACCTTCGACCGGCAGGTATAGATTTTCCGGCAACCCTTTCATTCCGTTGATCACGCCCAATAGTCCCGCGACAGTAGCAGCCTGGTTATCCGCATCAAAACCCAGGGCACACGACAAGTCGAGGGTATGCTGGAAATCACCCTGGCCATACAACAATGCCAGTATTGCGCAGGCTCCGTTAAGATTGGCATTCCAGATGGTTTTAGTCATATCGGGCTCATCGGTGTAATACTTCTGTGCCATTTCTTTCCAGGAAGCTTTCCAGTTTTTGGGATACCTGGCATGCAACGCAATCATATCCTTCACTGTTTGAGTGAAACGGCCTCCCGGTGGCAATGATTTCAAACCGGTTTCGATCAGTTCAGTAATATCACTTTCGAAAAAAGCTGCGGAGTACATGGCTCCGTAAAGGATCGTTGGTTCCACACCCCAGTCATCACTTGTTATGCGTGCGGCCCAGTCGGATTTGGATGCAGCATATTTTACCATACCTGGGGCTGTTACGGCCCATATTTCGTTAATAAGCTGAGGATCTATTTGATACCAATGCGGATTTAAAAGTTTGCTGCCGGTAAATGGCGGTGTATATCCGAAATGCATCAGTCCCAGTGCAGCGCGGTTAGCCAGCCACACCCGGTCGCGGATATGGTACATCCAGGCATCGCGAAGCTGAGCATAGGAAGGTTCCGGGCCATATTTCTGCATCTGAAGCAGGTACATATATTCAACATCCGTGTCGTCATCAGAAAAGGCTCCGTTGTATTGTTTAAGTTTATCCAGGTTTTTTGTATACCCGTAAGGCCAATTCTCAGGACCGGGAGTATTGATATATTTTCCTTCGTGCGGCAATCCATAAATATTACCGATCATCTGGCCAATCCATGCAGCTTCAACTTTATCACGCAGTACGCTGACTTTTATTCTGGAAGGCTGACTCCCGCATGAAACAACCGGATGAAGACTCACAATGGAAGTCAAAAAACACCATATAATCAGGGTTGGTAATTTCATTTTAATCTAATGGATTCTGGACCAGGTTTGAATTTGTTGCCAGCACGGATTGCGGAATCGGGAATAGTTTTGCATTGGGCCCCGAGGCCGGTTTGTTCCACCAGGGGTTACCCCAGACGCCGAATCGAATCTGATCCTGCCTCCGGTGTCCTTCCCACGCGAACTCACGGCCAAGTTCGTTCAGGAATTCTGCAGCTGTTAAATCTGATGCCTGCAATGGCTGAATACCTGCCCTGGTTCTGATCTTCTGAAGATCAGCATCATTCAGCATTTCTCCGGCGCGGCCCAGGCGCCATAAGGCTTCAAGCTTGGTATATAGCACATCGGCATACCGGAACAGGACAAAGTCGTTCTCCATGTCAGTTACATAATACTCCAATCCATTCTGGTATTCATATTTGGCACACCGGGCGCCCTCCCACTTTTTGCGAGCCATGTAATTGTCGACGGTTGTGGTGTAAATAAAAGGAACGCCATCAATTACGATGTCGCTGCCATTTTTATCCTTTTGCTGACCAAACAGGAAAGATTTCTTTCGCAGGTCGTTTTCAGCGAACTTATCCAGATAGCCCGGTTCCACGATAAATTCGTCCCACATCTGTCCTTTAAATCCGAATGTCGCACGGCTGGCATCGTTCAGTGTAAGGGTATACCAGTAAAGATGATCCTTTGTAAAAATAGAATTCATCGGGATGACAAAAATGTTTTCGAGGGATCCCTGGTTTTGAACCTTGAAATTTGCAAAATAATCATCTTCAATCTTATAACTATTTATTGCAATAACTTTATCGCAAGCATCGATCGACTTTTGAAATTTATCCTCACCGATCCATTCCTGGGCATTCAGGTATAGTTTGGCCAGCAGCGTGTAAGCCATTCCCTGGGTAACACGTCCGTAATAAGAGGGCCCCGGCTGACTTTGCAGTTTATCCATATTGTCGAGAATATCTTTCTCGATGTAGTCAAACATGAACTTTCTTCCCTTCTGCTCGGGCAGCTTTTTATCTGCAAAATCATTGGTAAATGGGATATTGCCCCAGTTGTCCAATCCCCAGTAATAAAAAAATGCCCGAAGGATTTTAATTTCCGATACTATTCTTTCCTTTTCGGGAAAGGTGATTTCCGTTTGTTCGGTTTCATAAATTACCTCGTTGCAGGCGCTGATGCCTTCGAAAACAAATTCCCAGGCCAGGGTGAGAATTTTATTCGTCGGGCTGATACGATGGGTATGCATTTCATTCCAGCGGCCATTGTCCCAAACGAAGCCATCATCGCGCCCGGGAGCAACCATTTCATCGGAAGCCATTTCATTGAGTGTCCAAAGGCTGAATTCCTCTGGATATGGCTGCAGTTTGGTATAAGCACGACCGGCATTCATTAATACATCCTTTTCTGTTCGGAAGAATTTATCCAGGGGAATATCAGAAAACACCTCTTCATCGAGATTGGTGCAGGAAACCAGGCTTAAAACAATGCTCAGGCCGATCGCCTGAAAGGTATATTTATAATTTTTCATGATGTTTTGTGTGTTTAATTAAAATAACACGTTGACACCTAAAGTAACGGCGGTGGTTCGGGGATAATAGTACAGGTACTCGATCCCGGGCTGCAAGCCGCTTAAATTCACTTCCGGATCGAGGCCTTTGTAACCGGAAATCGTGAAGACATCCTGTGCAGTTATATTAAGCCGGATTTTGGAAATGTATTTTGAATGCACCGGAACGTTATACCCTATGGAAACGTTGTCCAGCTTAAGGAAAGTGGCACTCTCAACATACTTCGATGAATATTGACCGTTTCCGATGAATCTGGGATTTTCCAGTTGGGTATGAACGATATTGCGTCCGAGGCTTTGCCAGTTTTCGTAATATAACCGGTACATATTCAGTACCTGGCCTCCGATATTCGATCTGAAAGAAAAATTAAGATCCCAACCATTAAAGGAAAGCATATTGCTCCATCCAATGGTGCAGAAAGGGTAAGCATTGCCTATTGGCTCCCAATCCTTGGGATCGACTTTTCCGATCGGATTAGCATTTTTGAACAGATCATATCCATCTTCATTAACACCCAGCCAAACCGGGCCGTAAAATGTTCCCAGCGATTTACCTTCTTCAATTCTTAAGGCATTGAGAGGAAAAGCACCACCGAGCCAACCGGTCTCGATGTATTTACTGGTAAATTCGTCATTGGAAAATTTAACCAGTTTATTGCTGTTTTTGCTGAAAGTCATAGTAGTCATCCAGGTGAAGAAGCCTCTTTTTACTGGAACAACATTCATGGTAAGCTCCACTCCCTCGTTGCGGATTGTGCCCACATTGGTGAACAGCACTGGAAATATATAAGGAGGATAAGGCACGTTGTAGGTATAAAGAAGGTCGGTACTGGTGCGGTTGTAATAGTCGAGAAAGCCGCTTATGCGATTATTAAAAAATGAAAAATCGACCCCTGCATTCAGTTCCTGTTTCTTTTCCCAGCGAAGGTCGGGATTCGGATTGGATGTCGGCTGGTATGTATTGATCCATTCTCCATTGTAGAAGAATTTTCCGGCAGTTCCCATCATGATCAGGGATTGATAGTTTGCAAAATCCTGATTACCGGTCACACCGTATCCAATACGTAGTTTGAGGTCATTAACCCATTTCACGTTCGTCATGAAACCCTCCTTGTTTAATCGCCATCCAAGGCTTACAGAAGGAAACCAGCCCCATTTATTGTTCTTGCCGAACCTTGAGGATCCCTCTCTCCGGAGGGAGACGGAAGCAAGGTATTTTTGATCGTAATTGTACATGACCCGGCCAAAAAATGAGATGAGCCTGCTTTTTTCTTTATACGATCCCATTTCAGCCGTACCTACACCTAATGCCGAACCGTCGCCGATATTGTTAGGCCCATAAAGGTCGGAATCGAATCCGGAGTTAATCATATAGGAATTATTTGACTCCAGTTCCTGAAACGAATATCCTGCAAGTGCCTGTAAATTATGATCTTTAAAAGATTTTAAATAGTTAAAAGTACTTTCGTATTGCAAGTTATTGTTCCATCCGTTGCTGATTTCCGCCTCACCATTCTTGCCCAATTTACTGGGGTAATACTTGGTACGGTAATACAGATCTTCCCAGTCGGCTTGCTCGATCGAAATAAAATTCACCCATTTCAAAGATCCGAACAGGTTTAATGTAGCGCGGACATTTCCGCCGGTATCTGTCGTTTTTCCCTGGCGGGTCCGCTCCTTCTGCATTGCCACCGGGTTGTAATACTCTATTCCTTCGAGCAGGGTATAACCGCCTGAATAGGTATTGCCCGGATCATAAATGGGGCTGGTGGGGTTGCGTATAAATGCTTGGTAACAAAGATCATAATTAGCCGGTTTATAGTCACGCATGCTGTAACTCAGGTTATAATCAAGCAATAAAAGATCACCCAGAACTTTCTGTGCAATATTTGTACGGATGAGATATCGGTTCGACACATTATCTTTCAGCAAACCCTGGGCATTATCAGCATAAAAGGTTGTCCGGTGCGAAAAATTCTCTGAGCCTCCGGAGATTGCCAGGTTATGTTTCTGGCTGAATGGTACGGGACGGCTTATCTCTTTAAACCAGTTAACGTTATCACCATAAACATTGATGGCCTTATCAGGTTGGTACAATTCAATTGCCTGGCGGAATTCGCTGGCCGACAGGTTTTTAACTCCGCGCGGTGCGACTTGGGCAGAATACTGTCCGGTATATTCGACTTTGCTCAGGCCTGCTTTGGCCCGCCTGGTTGTTATAATAATTACCCCGTTCGAACCGCGGGTTCCATAGATAGCTGCTGCAGCTCCGTCTTTCAATACGTCGAAAGATTCGATTTCTTCAGCACTGACATTTTTGATATCGGCTCCAACCACTCCATCTATTATGATGAGGGGCCCCTGGCCGGAGGTGAGGGTATTGGTTCCCCGGAGCATAATCCGGTATCCCGCCTGCGGGTCGGCACCATCAGGTTTTACAATGGTCAAACCAGCCACTTTCCCCTGAAGCAGGCCCATAGCGTCGCCAAAAGCTCCCCGGTTGAAATCACCCGATTTAACGGTGGCGATGGAGCCGGTAACCTCTTTTTTAGTGGTTGTCCCATAACCGATGACCACAACTCCATCCAATGAATGAACCATTAAATCGAGACGAATATCAATATTCTGCTGGGAACCAACCTGAATTTCAGAGTTTTCATATCCGACGTATGAAAAAACCAGGGTTGCACCCTGTTGTACATTTATCGAATACTTGCCGTAATTATCGGTAACACTTCCTGTTTGGGTGCCTTTAATTGAAACATTAACACCTGGTATAGGATCACTGTTTGCATTATCGCGGACGATTCCCGATATTTTAAGGGTGGGAGCATTTTGGGCAAGAGTAAACTGCCCGATAAAAATCAGAAATACTAACAGGAGCAAACCCGGCAAGCCGGAACATTTTTTGTTGAACCTCATTATTGTTTTCATATCGAAGGTTTAACTTGTTCAAAATCAAGTGATGCCAATTCAGAACGGTAAGGTGTTGAAGTTTGGGCACCCATGCGTGTGACAGTAAGTGCTGCGGCCCGTGCAGCCAATTTCACTGAATCCAGTATTGATTTCCCTTCTGAGAGTCCGACACATACCGCACCGCAAAAAGTATCCCCCGCTCCGGTGGTGTCAACAGCCTCCACTTTGGAGGCCTCAACATAATGGTATTCTTTGTAATCTTTGATCAGTGCACCCTGCGGGCCGAGGGTAATCACAACAATATCAACACCTTTTGAACTGATTATATCCGCTGCCTGCTTAGCTGATTCAATATCTGAAACTTTGATTCCCGAAAGAATCTCTGCTTCACTTTTATTGGGTATGATAATATACAGGTTTTTAAGCAGATTATCGGACAATGCTCTCGCCGGAGCCGGGTTCAGAATAACTTTGACCCCTTTTGAATGTGCCATTTCAGCAACAAACTCCACTGTTTCGATCGGTATTTCAAGCTGCATCAGAACCAAACCGCTTCCTTCGATTTCAGCAGCAGCTTTGGTGATATCCGCCGGGGTGAGAGAAGCATTGGCCCCGGAGGCAACCACAATACAGTTTTCCCCATACGAGTCAACCGTAATTAGCGCAACACCAGAGGGGTGTTTCGGATCCGAAAAGATAAAATCAGTTTTGATATTTTCGGCAGTGTATAGCATAACTGATTGCTTACCAAAAACATCGTTCCCCGTTTTTGCAATTAACGCTACATTTCCGCCCAGGCGGGAGGCAGCTACGGCCTGGTTGGCCCCCTTACCTCCCGGATTCATGAAAAAAGTTCCACCCAGGATGGTTTCACCTGGTATGGGAAGCCGGTCCGCTTTGATAACCATATCGGTATTGCAACTTCCTACTACAACAATTTTGTTTGATTGTATCATCGGTCTAATTATTTTAAGTAAATATATATACGACTGACTGCAATAAAAATCAATAATTGTTTAAAACCAGTAATTATAAATTAGCAGTTTTCATAAATGTTTTTCGATTATATCATTAATTTTATGATCTTTAACTAGATATTTGCAGATGATAAAGTAACTTGAATAAGTAATTTTAAACCCATGTCGAAATTGCAATCACTCGTTTTGTTGACACATTCCATGTCATTAGCAGAGAAAAAGGCATTCAGGATTCGTTCAGGGCGCAAAAAGGTAGCCTCGGATTACCTCATATTGTATGATATCATTGAAAAACACAGAAACCAGTCTACACCTTTGTTGGTATCAGCATTCCTGGAAGCACGTCCAAAAGCCTCCATTGAAACCACCTTGAAATACCTGTATGAATTATTGCTTGACTCCATGCTGGATTTGAGGAAGGAGCAGGACAGTTTTTATCTCCTGTTTAACAAAATCCTAAAAGCCAGATTATTATATGAAAAATCACTGTTCGATGAATGCTTTGGATTGCTTGAAAGTATCATAGCATATGCCGAAGAATACGAGAATTATTTTGCATTACTACTTGCATCACGCCTGGAGCTGGACTATCTTCTGGCTTTGAATTTCCCGAACCTGAACGAAAAAACACTTTTACAAAAACAATTCAGGCTCAATGAGGCTTTAAAATATGTCAGAAAGATTAATGAACAGTCGTCGCTGTATGAAAACCTGAAACACCGGATTGTGTATAAAGGCCATGCCCGGTCGCAAAAGCAAAAAGACGAATTTAACGACTTGGTATATAGCGAAATAAGCATAGTTGCCTCTCAAAATCTGGACAATTTCGAGATCAGCAAGCTTCATCAGCTTTTTCAGGCAAATTATCTGATCAGCGTGGGCGACTATAAATCGGCTTTGAACTCATACATCGAACTGAATAACCTGTTTGAAACGAACAAGCATTTCTGGAGCAATCCACCGGTATATTACCTTCATACGCTTGAAGGGGTACTCGAGAGCCTGAGAGGGATCCGCAATTATGAAGGCATGACCTATTTTATCGACCAGCTGAAGGCGATTGACAGTCAGTCCGTTGGTTTCAGAATTAACCTTATGTGCATCATTTACTTATATGAGCTGTTTCCCCACCTCGACCGCGGTGATTTTGGCACCTCCATGTCGCTGATGAACCAGTATAAAGAGACGCTGTATGACAAGCTATTCACACTAAACAGGGCCCGTCAGGCTGATCTTTGCCTTTATACTTGCTTAATATACTTTGGTAATTCTGAATATCTTAAGGCGCATAAGTTCCTGAATCAAATCATTCTCAGGGGAAAAAATTATTATTATCTTCCTATTTACAGGACCATTCGCCTGGTTAACCTGATGATACTGTACAACCTTGGAGATTTCGACCTTATCAGGTATGAAATCCGGTCGATGAAACGCGATTCAACGGATACAGTCAAAGATTACAGGATTGAACGGTTTCTGTTTAAGTTCTTAAGCAAGCAATTGCCGTCCGTCGCTAATAAACGGCAGCAATTGCTTGACAAGACATTGAAGGAGTTTACTGAAATCCATCAGAATGTATTCGAAAAGCAAATTCTGAGAATTTTCGATTTCACCGCCTGGGTTGAATCGCTGCTCCGGAAAGTTCCGCTTACGGAGGTACTGCGGAGCCGGATGTCCACGCTTTCGCGGGGATGACGGGTGGTTAAAGAAGTAAGAATTTAGTGATACGAAGACCAGTTTTGAATTTTGAAATTACACATCCAGGTATCCTGAAGTATTTCTACTGCCTACTGCCTACTGCCTACTGCCTACAATTTATGTATCACAAGCCCGCTGCGGAGCTTGGGTTCAAACCAGGTGGTTTTCGGTGGCATGATGTTGCCGGTATCGGCAATATCCATAAGTTGTTTCATCGAAACCGGGTACAGGGCAAGAGCAACTGCCATCTCACCGGAATCAACCCGTTTCTGTAATTCGCCAAGGCCCCTGATCCCTCCGACAAAATCGATGCGCCTGTCGGTCCTGAGATCCAGGATTCCAAGGATATCCCTGAGTATCAGATCAGAACTGATAGTTACATCCAGAACACCGATGGGATCATTGTTGTTATAGGTTCCGGGATTGGCGGTAAGGCTGTACCAATTTCCATCGACATACAATCCGAAATTATGGAGGCAGCAAGGTTTATAAACTTCGGGCCCCATCTTATTAACGGTAAAAGATAGCGATAATTTTTCCAGCAGCCGGTAAACGGACAAACCGTTCAAATCCCTGACTACCCGGTTATAATCGATGATTCTCAATTGATTGTCAGGAAAATGAACAGCGAGGAAATAGTTGTATTCTTCGGTTCCGTTGTGATCCGGGTTAGCATTCCGGCGTTCATTTCCTACTAGGGCAGCAGCAGCAGTACGATGGTGCCCGTCGGCCACATAGGTACAGGGTATTTCCGCAAACAATCCGGTTATACGATTAATAATCTGATCGTTATCGATCACCCAGAAATGATGTCCGATGCCATCGACCGAGGTGAAGTCATATTCGGCAGGATGTTCAGCCACCCAGATGGCGACAATCTGATCAAGCTCACGAACCGCACGGTAGGTAAAAAATACGGGTTCAAGATTCGCGCTGGTTGCGCGGACATGCTTCATCCGGTCTTCCTCTTTATCGGGACGGGTCAGTTCATGTTTTTTGATGATCCCGCCTGTATAATCCTGAACGCCGGCGCATCCCACCAGGCCAAACTGCGTGATCCCATTCATGGTTTGAGCATAGATGTAGTAGCAGTCCTTCGTATCCTGAACCAGCCAACCCTTTGACTGAAAGAGGTCAAACATTTCAGCTGCCTTGGCGTATACCGCAGGTTCATGCTCATCAATAGCCGGGGTAAAATTGATTTCCGGCTTAATCAGGTACAGCAATGATTTTTCATTACCGGCCGCTTCTGCACGGGCTTCGGTTGAATTCATGACGTCATACGGGCGGGATGCCACCAGGTGAGCAAAAGATTTCGGCGGGCGAACGCCTTTAAAGGGTTTAAGAATGGCCATAGAGAAAGTTAAATTATTGTTATCGGTTATCGGTTGTCGGTTGTCAGTTGTCGGTTGTGATTGTTGTGATTGTTGTGATTGTTGTGATTGTTGTGATTGTTGTCGGTTATCAGTTGCCACAAAAGCTTCAGCTACCAGTGTGCAATTATCAGTTGCCACTAGCTTTAGCTAGTGGATTGATAATGAGGCAAATGCAAATTTGGACTTTAGCCCAATTTCCTGAATTCTTTGATATAATCAGATCAATATGGCAAAGAAATATTTGGCCTAAAGGCCATAATCTTCTGATAGCTAACTATATCCACTAGCTAAAGCTAGTGGCAACTGATAACCGACAACAATCACAACAATCACAACAATCACAACAATCACAACTGACAACTGACAACTGATAACCGACAACTGTTAACTATTTATTAACCTGATACTTCTTCTCTCCCTTTTCGAAAAAGTCCCTGATCTGTTCTGCAGCGGCTATACCGGCATTGGTATTGGCTTCCTCAGTTTGGGCACCCATCTTTTTCGGAGTTGCGTAAAACCTGCCCGCGAATTTAGCCTGAAAAGCTTCGACAGCATCCGGGGCCACATCGCTCAGGTACTGAAACTTTGGCTTTTGCTCCATGATCTGCATCAATCCATCTTCATCGATGACCTCTTTGCGGGCTGTGTTAACCACTACCCCGTCGTTAGGCATCAAAGAGAGAAACGCCGCACCAACAGACTTTTTTGTTTTATCATTAGCCGGCATGTGCAGGGAAACATACTGACAGGTTTTGTAAAGATCTTCAGCAGTATCAACTGGTTTTACACCGCAGGCTTCAATGGCAGCTTTTGGCACAAAGGGATCGTAGGCATATACATCCATACCGAAACCTTTAGCGATGGTGGCAACATATTTACCGACATTACCAAAAGCATGAATGCCAAGCTTTTTCCCTTTTAATTCGGTTCCTGATTTTCCACTGAAGAAGCCTCTCGCGCCATAAACCATCATCCCAAGAGCCAATTCAGCAACAGCATTGGAATTCTGGCCAGGTGTGTTCATTACAACAACGCCTTTTTCGGTTGCAGCTGCAAGATCAACATTATCATAACCCGCACCGGCACGAACCACTATTTTGAGGTTTTTGCCGGCATTCAGTACTTCCCGGGTAACCAGATCACTCCTGATAATCACTGCATCTGCTTCTGCCACTGCCTCATATAATTGTTCCGGAGTGGCATATTTTTCCAGCAGAAGTAATTTATAACCAGCGTTTTCAACCACTTCGCGGATGCCCTTAAGGGCAATTGGTGCGAATGGTTTATCGGTGGCAACTAATACTTTTTTCATAATTTCTGAAGAATTGATTAAAGAATGGACTTTTCGAATTCCTTCATGGTATCAACCAGAAACTGAACGCTTGCAAGTTCAAGCGCATTATAGCAGGAGGCCCTGAAACCTCCGACAGACCTGTGCCCTTTGATGCCAACGATACCTTTAGAAGAAGCGAAGGTGTTAAAATCAGCTTCTTTATCCTGGAATCCCTCTTTCATCACAAAGCAGATATTCATTCTGGAACGGTCTTCTTTAGCTGCTGTACCAATAAACACTTTGCTTGAGTCAATTGCATGGTATAATAAGTCAGCCTTTTCCTGAGCCCTGCGATCCATCTCTTTCAATCCGCCAAGTGATTTTACCCATCTTAAAACCTCTCTCACGGTAAAAATGGCGGTACAAGGAGGTGTATTCTTCATCGAATCATTCTCAACATGCACGCGATATTTCAGCATGGTGGGAATATTGGAACGTGTTACTCGTTCGAGCATTTCATTCTTCAAAATTACAACGGTGACACCTGCCGGTCCCATATTTTTCTGAGCGCCACCATAGATCAGTGCATATTTCGATACATCTACCGGCCTGCTGAGAATATCTGACGACATATCTGCGATCAGCGGTACCGGGGAATCGGGATCTTTAAGAATTTCTGTTCCAAAAATGGTGTTATTCGTAGTAATGTGAAAATAATCAACATCTGAAGGAATCTTATAATTCTTAGGATAATAGCTGAAATTTTTATCTTCAGATGATGCTAAAACCTGGACTTCTCCGAAAAGTCTGGCTTCTTTGATGGCTCCACTGGCCCAGGTACCCGTATTAAGGTAGGCTGCTTTTGTATTCAGGAAATTGAATGGTATCATGGCGAACTGGAGACTGGCTCCACCGCCAAGAAAGAGGACCGAATACCCTTCCGGGATTTTCAGGATTTCCTTAAATAGATCTGTTGTCTCTTTCATAATGGCCTCGAAATCTTTACCCCTGTGGGAGACTTCCATGATAGATTGGCCGCTGTTACCCAGTTCGATAACTGCTTTTGCTGTATTTTCACGAACCACATCGGCCAGAATGCATGGGCCTGCGTTAAAAATATGTTTTCTCATACTGATAAAATTAAGCTGGTTGGATTATTTTGAATTAATAAATGGTGTCTTGGTAATCTCTGCTTTGAGGTTTTTATTCCGCACCTGGATAAAAATTTCGGTTCCGATTTTTGAATATTCAGCTTTTACATAGCCCATCCCGATACCGGTCTGGAGAATGGGTGACTGAGTTCCTGATGTAACTTCACCAATTATATCACCGGCTTCATTCACAATATTATAATGCTGTCTCGGAATACCGCGTTCCTTCATTATAAAGCCACGAAGGATGCGCTTCGGGTTATCATTTTTCTGCTTTTCAAGCAAAGGCCTGTCATTGAAATTATTACCTTCCACAAACTTAGTAATCCAACCCAAACCGGCTTCAATCGGGGATGTTTCATCATTAATATCATGTCCATATAAATTATACCCCATTTCAAGCCTGAGCGTATCCCGTGCACCCAGCCCTATCGGCTTGATTCCGAATTCCTTACCGGCTTCCATAACAGCATGCCAAAGCACTTCAGCATCTTCATTTGCGCAAAAAATTTCACAACCGCCGGATCCGGTATACCCGGTTGTAGCAAAGATCACCTCTTTAATACCGGCAAATGGAATCTTTTTGAAGGTATAATATTCCATGTCTTCAACATTTTCCGATGTGAGCTTTTGCATAGCTTTCAGTGCAAGAGGGCCCTGAATGGCCAGTTGGGCTATTTCATCCGATGCATTGTAAATCTCCTTCCCCACCAGAAGTCCCATTTCATAGGCATTCTTCACACACCAGTTCCAGTCTTTTTCGATATTGGCCGCATTGACAACCAGTAGATAGGTTTCAGAATTAACGCGATATACGAGTAAATCATCTACAATCCCACCCTTGCCGTTCGGGAAGCAGCTATACTGTACTTTGCCATCGTATAAGGCAGCTATATCATTGGTAGTCAGCTTCTGTACCAAACTAAATGCTTTCGGGCCCTTAACCCAGAATTCTCCCATGTGGGAAACATCAAAAACTCCGAGTTTTTCACGAACCTGCATGTGTTCTTCAGTTATTCCTGCATATTCGATGGGCATCAGGTATCCTGCAAAGGGCTCCATCCGGGCCCCCATCGATTGATGGAATTTAGTAAAAGGCGTTATCTTAGCGGACATATTTATATTTTTTTTTAATTTGGTATCCTTACAAATATAGGCCATTCAAAACAGAAAATTCATGACTAATATCGGGTTTGTCAATTAACTTCAACACATAAATAAACCAATCCAGTATGGCAGTAAAATTCACGTATGCTGATTTAACTTACCTCGAAAGCATGTCTCCGGACAGTAATGAATTAATTTTAGAGATGCTTCAAATATTTATTGATCAGCTTCCTGAATTCACTGAGGGACTCACAGAACACCTTAAAAACAGGGATTACATGGCGCTTGGAGCTCTTGCTCATAAAGCAAAATCATCCGTAGCTGTAATGGGGATGGACTCATTAGCCGCAGATCTTAAAACATTGGAAATAAGTGCTAAAGCAGGAATAGATCAGGAATTATATCCAATCCTGGTTAACCGGTTTATTGACCAGGTTACCCTGACTTGCACCGAGCTTCAAGCGTACGCGAAAACAATCAGTTAATTCAAAGGTGATCCTGAAAATATCTGGTCACCGTACGCATAAGGTGTATCCGGTCCTTGCCCCGTACATTATGCGGATGCTGCGGGTAAACCATGTAATCGATCAGTTTGCCTTCATCGATGCATTTCCTCACAAACATTAGTGAATTCTGCCATACAACCGTCGGGTCATTGTCACCATGAATCAGCATCAGCCGGCCGCGGAGATTTTTAACCTGCGGCAGGGTGCTTGACAGCTCATATCCTTCGGGGTTTTCACCGGGCATGTCCATATATCTCTCTCCGTACATAACCTCATAATATTTCCAGTCGGTTACTGGGCCACCGGCTACGCCTACCTTAAAGATATCAGGATAATTGAGCATCAGGGAGGTTGTCATAAAAGCGCCGTAACTCCAGCCATGAACACCGATCCGGTTTGAATCGACAAATGGCAGTGAAAACAAATAGTTTATACCTTCCATCTGGTCAGCCATTTCCGCCTTTCCCAGGTTTCGATGAATGACCTGTTCAAAATCCCTTCCGCGGGCTTCGGATCCGCGATTGTCAAGTGTCATTGAAATATAGCCTTGCTGTGCCATATAGTACTGCCATCCGGAAGCTCCACCCAGCCAGGTATTCAGAACCAGTTGTGCATGAGGCCCTCCGTATACATAAACAATCACCGGATATTTTTTCGTTGGATCCATTTCAGGCGGAAGAACGAGGTATCCATACAGGTCAGTCTTTTTGTCAGCTGCCTTGATGGTAAAAGGCCGGTATTCACCCATTTTCAGGTTGGCCAGGGGATTTGGGGCATCAAAAATGGCTTTGGATTCCTTCGCGCTAATCTCGCGCAACAGAACACGACGAGGTACGCTATAACTTGAATATGTATCAATTACATATCGTCCGTCCGAACTGATCAAGGCATCATGAGTGCCTGGATCCGGGGTTAGCGGTAGTTTGGCTCCCGAATTAAGATCCAGCCGATAGATGTGCCTCTCGAGGGGACTGGGATCGGTTGCTCTGAAATAAATGTACCGTCCCCGATTGTCCCAGTTAATAAAATCTGTTACAACCCACTCTCCCTGAGTCAATTGCCTGATCTGGGAACCATCTGTCCGATATAGATACAGGTGATTAAAACCGTCCCGCTGACTGAACCAGATAAATTGTGAAGGATCATTCGGATTAAATATCAGCCCTTTAAGAGGTTCAACATACTTCTCTGAGTATTCTTCAAAAAGTGTCCTGATTTTTCTCCCGTTTTTGGCATCATACTGATTCACAAGCAAATGATTCTGCTCGCGGTTTAATACAGCTGCATAGAGATAATTTTCTGATGGATCCCATGAGATGTTGGTCATGTAACGATCATCTCCGAAAGCCTGCTCATCCAGAAAAACAGTACTACCGTCAAAAAGGTTGAAAATACCAACCCTGATTATTTCACTTGGGCCTCCAGCCATGGGATAGCGGATCATTCCGGCAGTGGCCGGTGTGGTCGTAATATTGACCAAAGGATATTCAGGAACCTTCCTTTCATCTTTACGATAGAAAGCCAGCAGTGAACCTTTCGGTGACCAGAACAGGCCCGTACTGATTCCAAATTCGTCCCTTGAAACGGATTGTCCGTTGACGATACCCCTCTCCTGATCATTGGTCACTGAAGTCCTTTTGCCTGCATGATCGGTTATGAAGACATTTTGTCCAATGGTATAGGCCGCCATCGTACCGGATGGAGCAAGGTTCAGATTGCCGGAACCTTCAGGGATGTAAAATTTCCCGGTCAGTTTCTTCTGATTCCAATCGAAATCCACAATAACAGAGCCAACTGTAAACCTGAAGAATCCTGAAGGGAGGATTTCCGGCAAAGGCAATACCTGTATCGCCGTTAAACCTGATGCCTGAAGAATCTGATTGAACTCGTCGCGGGTAAGGATTACTGATTCTTTACTGGTTTTTGCCTGAACAGATATAATTAAACCATTCTTAACCTGCAAAAAGCCACCGGCAGGGCCACCCCAAACAAAAGATGGCCGGACAGGATACAGTCCGGTTTGTAAAACTGCCTGTTCGATTGACAACTGCTGAGCAGATATCTGAAAAGAAATTAAACTTGTTAGTAATAGACTAGCTGATAAGAACTTCTTCATTTCTTAAATATCTGGGATTTCTGGTATTTTGCCTTCTTACTGCCTTCATAAATATCATAACGACGGAATGAACATTCAATCGAACCGTTGAGCATCGGTATTTTTTTCGTAGGATGCAATCCGATTGATTTCATGGCATCAGGATTTCCGCTGAAAATCCAAACCTGATATCCCTTGTAATGCTGTTTCATCCGGTCACCGATAAGCCGGTATAAACCGAGAATATTTTCAACTTTGAGTCTTTCGTCATACGGAGGATTCGTGATCAGCCAGCCGCCACCGGCCGGCGGGATATAATTTTCAAGAGATTCATGGACGAGTTCGATTTTTTTGTCTAGGAAAGATCTGTGGACTCCCTCCCGTGCCAATTGGAGGGATTTAACCGATTTATCGGAACCTACTATTCTGTGTTTAAAATGGACATTCTCTTCGACCTGGTCAGCTACTTCTGTAAATAATTCAGGATTAAAGTTTTTCCATTTTTCAAAGCCAAAATTAGGCCGAAAAGTGCCCGGGGGAATATTCATGGCAATCATAGCTCCTTCTATCAGAAATGTACCGGATCCGCACATGGGATCAATCAGGTTTCCTTTTCCATTCCAACCTGCAAGCAAAAGCAGTCCGGCTGCTAATACTTCGTTTAACGGTGCCTGGTGTAATTGCGAGCGGTAACCTCTGCGGTGCAAGGAACTGCCGGAACTGTCTAAAAGAACATTGACCTTGGTATCCTGGATATGAATAGAAATCAGCAAATCAGGGTTATCGCGATCGACACTTGGACGTTTTCGGGTGCGGTCGCGGAACTGATCCACCACCGCATCCTTGGTACGCTGAGCAATAAACTGACTATGCGAGAAATGGTCTGAAAACAGTACACACTCAACAGCCATCGACATAGAAGGTTCGAGAAATCTGACCCAATCGATCTTCTGGATTCCCTGGTACAGTTCAAAGTCGTTCTTTGCCGGAAAAGTATCCACTTCCACCAGTACTTTCAGGGCTGTCCTTAGCCTGTAATTGGCTGCATAAAGAGCTTTAAGGTCGCCCTTGAACCGTACAGCACGGTTCAAAATCTCGATATCCTGCACACCCAGTCCCCGGATTTCCTGTGCCAGAACCTCTTCAAGTCCCTGAAAGGTTTTGGCAACCATGTAAAAATGTTCCCCTAACATATAATCACCCGATTTACAATTTCTATTGCATTTTGAAGTCGTTCTCCCCCTTTTCCAAAGACCCGAAAATAGGTAAATCCTGCTGCATTAAGCTCCTGTTCATACTGTTCCGACAAATATTCCCTGCGATGCGGGTTTTCCCGCAGGGGATCATACTGCCAGGGCAAATCGGGTTCACATAACAGGTAAGTACCTTGCCCTGCCCGCGGAATTTCCTCTTCGAGCCAGCCAGGTACATCATTATATACTTCACGAAACCAGACCTTCAGAATAATCAGGCAGGTATCAAAAAAAACAATTGGGTTTTGCCTGTTCTGATAGATCAGTTCGATCTGACGATGGGCGATTAACTCAACATCTGCATAATTATAATGACGGTTTATGGATTCGAGATAAGTACGTGCATATTCAGGTATGCCAATACCTCCAAACTGTTTTGCAAGCTCTTCGGTAAGAGTACTTTTACCTGTGGATTCGGCACCTGTAATAAAAAAAACCCGGTTTAAACTATTGTCTTCCATGCTTTTCTCCATTGCCGGTAACCCACTATAGCCATAATGATATACACCAGGAATAATATAGTGGTGGCATAAAGTTCCTGCCACAAATACAATCCGATCGATACAGAATCAATAATAATCCAGAAAAGCCATTGTTCGAGTATCTTCCTGGCAAGCATCCAGGTCGCGACAATTCCCCCCGATGCGGTAAAGGCATCCCAATAAGGAATGGTTGAGTTAGTATACTCTTTGAGCAGGTAACTGATAACCATCCATAATACAAGCCACAATAAAATCAGAATGATCAGCAAGCGACTACTCACGCGGGTCACTGGAAGCCCGGCATCCGCATCCGGTTCCTTCGCTTTCGCCGACCAATGGAACCATCCGTAAATACTAATGATTGCATAATAAGCCTGAAGTGCCATCCCCGCATAAAATCCGGAATGCTCATAAACCCAAGCATATAGAATGGCCGATAAAATTCCGAAAAACCAGAGCCAGATGATTTGTTTAATGGTTAGAATCACGTAGGTAAAACTCACCAGAGCTGCCGCCACTTCTATCCAATTTACTGATATCCAGCTCAGTATGATTTCCATCGCAATAATTGATTTTTTTTAACCCTGCGAAAGTAGGCTTTTCATCAGTCAAATCCAGAAAAGGGTTCCATCAGAGTTACATTAAGCAGGCCGCTAAATCCCGAATCGCTTCCCCATAAATTCCAAGAACGGTTCAAACCTGACTACATTCTGCCGCTTAAAGAAATTGGCCTTCTGATCAACCGTATTTTTTTTCCTATTCCCACTCGATAGTAGCCGGTGGTTTGGAGCTGATATCATAAACAACCCTATTAACACCCCTTACCCTGTTAATTATCTCATTGGAAATGTGCGCCAGAAATTCATAGGGCAAATGAGCCCAATCGGCTGTCATTCCGTCGGTTGAAGTAACCGCCCTCAACGCAACAACACTTTCATAGGTTCTTTCATCGCCCATAACTCCCACAGCCTGAATCGGTAATAGCATAGCACCTGCCTGCCAGACGAGGTCATAGAGCTCAGCCTCTTTCAATCCCTGGATGAAAATATGGTCGACTTCCTGTAACAGACGAACCTTATCGGTATCTACAGCACCCAGGATACGAATTCCCAATCCCGGTCCCGGGAAGGGATGTCTTTTCAGAAAGGCTTCCGGAATATGCAGCGCCTGCCCTACTCTGCGTACTTCATCCTTAAACAGAAGTTTCAATGGTTCAACAATTTTCAGATGCATCTTCTCGGGCAATCCCCCAACATTATGATGTGATTTGATAGTTGCGGATGGCCCGTTTACTGAAACCGATTCGATCACATCAGGATAGATTGTACCTTGTGCAAGCCACCGGATATCTTTGAGTTTTGCAGCTTCCCGCTCAAATACCTCAATAAATACGCGCCCGATTGCTTTACGCTTTTTTTCAGGATCCGTTACTCCTTTTAACTGCGACAAAAACTCATCAGCAGCACGGATACCTATTACATTTATTCCCAGATGCTTATAGGATTCCATAACCGTTTCAAATTCATTTTTCCGCAGAAGGCCATTATCGATAAAAATACCTTTGAGGTGGTTTCCGATCGCCTTTTGCAACAGAACTCCGGCCACAGTTGAATCCACCCCGCCCGACAGACCAAGAACTACCGGATCATTCCCCACAATTCCCCGGATTGATTTGATGGTACTTTCAATAAAGATATCCGGAGTCCATGATTGATTGCATCCGCAGATATCAACCAGAAAATTCCTCAGGAGATCCTTTCCTTCGAGGGTATGGTAAACTTCGGGATGGAACTGAATGCCAAAGGTTGGCTCCCCTTTGATGTGAAAACCTCCCACCATCACATCGTTAGTACTGGCTGTAATGCGGTAATTATCCGGGATTTTCGCAATGGTATCGCCATGCGACATCCAAACCTGGGTGTTCCTGGAAATTCCCCCGAAGAGGGGATCGGATTGATCTACAAAGGAAAGATTTGCCCGGCCATATTCCCGTTGGTTTGAAGGAAGAACTTCCCCGCCAAAAAAATGGGATAAATATTGGGCCCCATAACAAATTCCCAGAATCGGTACAACTCCTTTATAGCTTAACAGATCAGGTTTAGGTGCATTCGGATCACGCACTGAAAACGGGCTTCCCGACAAGATCACTCCTTTGATATGGCTACCGGTGACAGGCGGCTTATTAAATGGATGTATTTCGCAATACACGTTTAATTCCCTGATCTTACGTGCGATAAGTTGGGTATATTGGGATCCGAAATCCAGAATTAAAATTGTGTCTTCCATGGCAATCGTAGTTATAAAGCAATAATATATAAAATTAGAACTTCGATGGCAGCCGCGGTGGGATATCAATGGTTAATCCATCAGTTGCCTCAATGGTCTCAGGAAAAATTTCCCTGGCTTCATCTAAAAGAATTGCAATGTCCTTATATCGCGCCGAAAAATGGCCGATTACCAGTTTTTTTGCCCCGGCCAGAAGGGCAAGTTCTGCTGCCTGCCTCGCAGTAGAATGGGCAGTAGAAACTGCACGGTTCAATTCTTTTTGCCCATAAGTAGCTTCATGGTACAGCAGATCGCATCCTGCAAAAACGGTTGCCAACCCAGGATCAAAAATGGTGTCCGTGCAATAGGCAAATGTCCTGGGCTCGTTTAGCAGATTGTTTGTACCCATAAGTTTTTCCCTGAACAAAAAGCCCCACGTAGGGATCCGGTGTTTCACAGGAAATGATATGACCTCAACCGCCTTATCCTCAAATATTTTGAAAACGCCGGATTGATCAAGCGAATGAAAAACAATTGGCAGAAGCAGCGATTCGGGGAAAAGTGAAAAATGGTTCCTGACAAATTTCTCAAGATCCGGCGGGCCGAAGATTTCTATCTCCTTTTTTCTGCCGATCAGTGTTTGGGTAGCTAAATATCCGAAGAGTCCGAGTATATGATCGCTATGCAGGTGACTGATAAAAATCTGGTGCACGCGACCAAAGCGAATACGAAATCTCCTGAATTGCATCTGAGTTCCCTCGCCACAGTCTATTAAGAAAAACCGCTCATGCACGTTAAGCACATGAGCGGTCGTATTTCGGCTGGCAGTCGGAACTGCTGAACTGCTTCCCAGTATTGTCAGGGAAAACTTCATCCGGATTATGCCTCCTGCTCTGCTGTTGCTTCTGGTTCCTGTGGTTTTTCCTTCTTTTTCCTTGTTTTCACAGGAGCCTTGGTGGCTTTGGCAATTTTCTTGGCTGGTGCTTCGGTAATTTCCTGAGCTGGTTCTTCTGCAATTTCCAGAGCTGGTGCTTCGGTAATTTCCGGCTTCACAATTGATTTTGCAGCAACGGTTTGCACTGCAGTTGCTTTTTTAGTCTGGCTTTTTTTAATCACGCGCTGCTCATCAGCTTCCATCCTGTCTTTTAGGGCAGCGAGTTCGGAAATATCACCAAGGGTTGTCGATTCCATGCTGGGTTTAACCTTTTTGACAGCTTTTTCAACAATGGGTTTTTGTTGCTTACGTTCAATCGTCTCCTCCGCACGTTTCTCATCTTCGAAAACACGGCTATGTGAGAGGATGATCCGTTTTGCAGATTTATTGAATTCAATAACCTTGAACATCAGTTTTTCCTCGGCTTTTGCCTGTGTTCCGTCTTCCTTGATCAGGTGCCTCGGAGTAGCAAAGCCTTCAACACCGTAAGGTAACGCTATAACTGCACCACGGTCAAATACGCTTATAATCGTACCTTCATGGAGAGCACCTTCGGAGAACATGGTTTCAAAAACGTCCCATGGATTTTCCTCAAGTTGTTTATGGCCAAGACTTAACCGGCGGTTTTCCTTGTCGATTTCTAATACTACAACTGAAATTTCATCTCCAATGGAGCAGAATTCAGCAGGATGTTTAATTTTCTTCGTCCAGCTAAGGTCAGAGATATGAATCAACCCATCCACACCTTCTTCGATTTCAACAAATACACCAAAACCGGTAAAGTTCCGAACTTTAGCAGTATGCTGTGAACCAATCGGATATCTGTTTTCGATATTCGACCATGGATCCTGCCGCATCTGCTTGATACCCAATGACATTTTCCTGTCTTCACGGTCCAGTGTCAAAATAGCGGCTTCAATTTCATCTCCAACCTTCAGGAATTCCTGAGCGCTGCGCAGATGCTGTGACCATGACATTTCGGATACGTGAATAAGTCCTTCAACACCCGCGGTAATCTCAACAAAAGCCCCATAATCAGCCATAACAACAACTTTCCCTTTAACTACATCACCAACTTTGAGGTTGGCATCAAGAGAATCCCATGGATGCGGGGTCAATTGTTTCAGACCAAGTGCAATACGTTTTTTGTGATCATCAAAATCAAGTATTACCACGTTGATCTTCTGATCAAGGGCGACGATTTCTTCCGGATGATTTACGCGGCCCCAGGAAAGGTCGGTAATGTGAATAAGTCCATCGACTCCTCCGAGATCAATAAATACCCCGTAAGAGGTAATGTTTTTAACAGTTCCTTCGAGGACCTGTCCTTTTTCAAGCTTGGAAATGATTTCCTGTTTTTGGATTTCGAGTTCGGCTTCAATAAGTGCTTTGTGTGAAACAACCACATTCTTGAATTCATGATTGATTTTTACAACCTTGAATTCCATGGTCTTTCCAACAAAAATATCATAATCACGAATTGGTTTCACATCAATTTGCGAACCGGGCAGGAATGCTTCAATGCCAAAGACATCGACGATCATGCCACCTTTTGTACGGCATTTGATGTACCCTTTAATGATTTCACTCTTCTCAAAGGCATCGTTAACCCGATCCCATGAACGCAGGGCACGGGCTTTCTTGTGAGAAAGGACCAACTGTCCGTTTTTGTCCTCAAGAGTTTCCACATACACTTCAACCTTGTCACCAATCTTTAGGTCAGGATCATAACGGAACTCGTTCAAGCTGACCACCCCTTCGGATTTGTAACCAATGTTGACCACTACTTCACGTTTGTTCATGAAAACAACCGTTCCGTCAATTACTTCATTAGCTCCAACAACTGAAAGGGTCTGATCAAACATAGCTTCCAGCTGGGAACGTTCTTCAGCGCTGTATCCATCCTGCTCTGCTTCGTACTTATCCCAGTCAAATTCCTGACCGGTTAGTTGGGTAGCAGATAACAGCTGAACTACATCCACTTCTTCTTCCTCAACATCAACATCACCTTCTTCTTCTTCGGGAATAAAATCATCTTCTTCCAATTCTTCTTCCAGAAGAACTACTTCTCCGTCATCAAAGCTGAGATCAACTTCGACTTCTTGATTTTCTGCCTCTTGGGCCGATTCGGTAGCCGGATTCAGAATTTGTTCGGCTTCCTCTTCCATTGATTTTTTTTCAATTTCGGACATTTTGTAAAACTCAATTAATTAATGTGTTAGACATTATTTTGATAAACTTGGGCGCAAAGGTAAGGATTTTTCAATAGATGGCGAAATAAAGGCGAACACATAACCGAGATAAACAATCATCCAAAAGACAGGCGGCTTCGCTTGGGTATTTCTCCGATAACAGACTTCAACTGATCCACCTGACATCCGTTCAACAAGGCTAAAACGGGGTGATCTATAGATGATTGAAATAATTTAACTGCTTCCTCGTCAGCTTTGCTCCATGTTCTCGTTGCATGTCCAACCAAAATCGACAGGTGGCCTGATTGAGTCATCATGGCCGGATATTCGTGTACCAGCAATGCTGGCAGTTCGATTACCAGATAGTGATAACCTTTCGTCAGGAAAGTATAATTCCTTAGCAATTCATTGATATTCCGGATACTGATAAAATTATCAGGAACGGCATATTCGTAGTCCCATGCCTGCAAAGGCTGATCGAACCTATTAAACTGCAGCTTAAACTCATCAGTCGAATTCGTTTCCAGTGGTTTAATATATAATACCTTAGATCCACTGGCACGGAGTTTCTCCACCACCCTGGTGGCTAAATATGTTTTGCCTTCATTTTCCCGGGTGCTGATAAAAAACAAAATAAATGGCTGCTCACCGAGGATTTTCCGCCCGAGATCCTCGAGGCGGATTCTTTGAGTAATCAGGTCAATGGCACGTGATGAAATGAGAGGATAATTAATTCGATTATTCGGTTTGGCAGGTATCCAGGGAAATGCCCCGATCAGTTTCAGTCCGGAAAGCTCTGCAAAGCGACCGGGAAATTTTATACCGGTATCAAGAAACTGCAGCAGAATTATCAAAGAGGAAGTTATCACTAATCCGGCCAAAAAAGCGCCTATTACCATGATCATCCGTTTCGATGTATGACGTTCATAACGCAACGAATTCAGTTCCGGTACCTTTTTAATCACGATGGTATCTACCCTACCGGGTTCCGGAAGAGTTCCTACTATCAGTCGCTGACCCCCGTTAAATGGAGGCATTGGGGAATTCAGCCGATTTAATTCATCCAGAGTCAATCCAAATTTTTTGCATACGCCTAAAGGACTATCGCCAGCTTTAATCGTATAATATCTTGCTTTCGCCCGGAGCAAAAGCGTGTCTTTTTTAGGGTTATCAGGCGGCTTTGAATAACTGATTGCAGTCTTCTCCAGGGTTTCACGGTGACCCATGGTGAACAAATAAACTAACACCGCCATCATAGAAGCCACACCAAAAATCAGAAATACATTTCTTTTCCTTTTCATCGTTAAATAGATTTCAATATCCAACCAACTTACGGCTTCAGTGGTAGTAAAAATATAACAATTTGGCTTATCAGATTATGATTTTCCTGTATGAGCGGGAGGTTCCTCACAATTTTCCTTAAAGTATCGACATACTTATGGGATACTGCTATATTTAGAGCATCGATTTATAACCATAGATCGTATAGTTATTTTGATAAAATTCAAGTATTTACAGATAAACTAAACTATCATGAAAATCTCCATTGCAGGTACCGGTTATGTCGGACTTGTTACCGGGACCTGTTTTGCCGAAACCGGTGTGACTGTCACTTGTGTTGATATCGATCAGAATAAAATTGACCTATTGAATAATGGCCATCTGCCTATTTACGAGCCAGGTTTGGACGACTTGATCAAGAGGAATGTTAAGAAGGAGCGGCTTTTCTTTACGACTAAAATCGCAGAGAGCCTGGTAGAGGCTAATGTAGTATTCATAGCAGTCGGAACCCCGCCTGATGAGGACGGGAGTGCAGATTTGCGCTATGTATTAAGTGTTGCAAGGGATATTGGCAAATATATGGATCATTATATGGTAGTGGTCACCAAAAGTACCGTTCCTATTGGTACCGCCATTAAAGTCAGGGAAACAGTAAAACAGGAGCTTGTTAAAAGAGGTATGGATATTGAATTTGATATAGCTTCTAATCCTGAGTTCCTAAAGGAGGGGTCTGCTATTGCTGACTTTTTAAAACCCGACCGGATAGTTTGCGGTGTTGATACGGAAATGGCAGAAAAGACATTGGCCCGTTTATACAAGCCATTTGTTCTAAACGGACATCCGTTGCTTTTTATGGATATCCCATCGGCAGAGATGACAAAATATGCAGCAAATTCGATGCTGGCTACAAAAATCAGTTTCATGAATGATGTTTCCAACCTGTGTGAGATCGTTGGTGCTGATGTTGACATGGTTAGAAAAGGCATCGGCAGTGATACGCGTATTGGTACGAAATTTATCTATCCTGGTGTAGGTTATGGCGGAAGTTGTTTTCCAAAAGATGTAAAAGCCCTCATTAAGACGGCCTCAGAGTATGGTTACAAGATGCGTGTGCTGCAATCGGTTGAAGACGTGAATGATGACCAGAAGAAGCTTATGTTTTCCAAGATCAGCAAGTACTTTGATGGCCAATTGGCTGGTAAGACAATTGCCATCTGGGGCCTGGCATTTAAACCCAACACCGATGATATGCGCGAAGCTCCGGCATTGGTATTTATTGAGCAGATGGTGGCTGCCGGCGCTCATGTTGTCGCTTATGATCCGGTTGCTATCAACGAAACAAAAAGGAAAATCGGCGACGTTATCAACTATGTTAATGATCAGTATGAGGCTCTTATTGATGCAGATGCTTTGGTATTGCTAACTGAATGGAATGAATTCCGTGTTCCTAAATATAAGATTATGTCTAAACTGATGAAGAATCGTGTGATTTTTGATGGAAGAAATATTTATGACGCGGATGAAATGAAGGAAGTAGGATTTAAATACTTCGGAATGGGCCGGAAGGTCAGATAATATATATTAACAATGAAAAAAATATTAGTCACCGGGGGAGCCGGTTTTATCGGCTCCCACTTGTGTGAACGGTTGCTCAATGAAGGCAATGAAGTAATCTGCCTCGACAACTATTTCACCGGAAGTAAGCAAAACGTAGTCCATCTTCTTGATAATCCATACTTTGAATTGATCCGTCATGATGTGACCGAACCGTTTTTTATAGAGGTTGATGAAATTTACAACCTGGCCTGCCCGGCATCGCCAATTCATTACCAGTACAATCCTATAAAAACAATAAAGACATCGGTTATGGGAGCGGTAAATATGCTGGGTCTGGCCAAGAGAATCAGGGCTAAAATCCTCCAGGCCTCAACCAGTGAGGTATATGGTGATCCCAAAATCCATCCGCAGACGGAAGATTACTGGGGTCATGTTAATCCGATCGGGTTGCGGTCGTGTTATGATGAAGGTAAAAGGTGTGCCGAGTCACTTTTCATGAATTACCATCATCAAAACAACGTGAGGATTAAAATCATACGCATATTTAATACCTATGGAACGCGGATGCATCCGCAGGATGGTAGGGTTGTTTCCAATTTTATTATCCAGGCTCTTCATAATGAAGACATCACCATATACGGCGATGGGCACCAGACGCGGAGTTTTCAATATGTCGACGACCTCATTGAGGGCATGACACGGATGATGGCAACCGGCGATGAATTTGTCGGGCCCGTTAACATTGGTAATCCCAAGGAGTTTACCATCCGGGAGCTGGCAGAGAAGATCATTGAATTGACAGGTGCGCGATCAAAGCTGATGTTCATGCCATTGCCGGAGGATGACCCTGCACAACGGCAGCCGGATATTTCACTCGCCAAACAGGAGTTATCCGGATGGGAACCTAGGATTCATCTTGAGGAAGGACTATTGAAAACGATTGCCTATTTTAAACAACTGCAAAATTTATAGACAGATGAAAGGAATTATCCTGGCAGGAGGTGCCGGAACACGGTTATATCCGCTGACGAAAAGTATCTCAAAGCAGATAGTACCAATTTACGACAAACCCATGATTTATTACCCGCTTTCGGTTCTCATGCTCGCCGGGTTGCGTGAAATCCTTGTTATTTCCACACCAAAAGACCTTCATCTGTACGAGGATCTCTTTGGCACTGGTGAACACTTAGGGCTTAAAATCTCTTATGCGGAACAGCCTTCTCCTGATGGCCTTGCTCAGGCTTTTCTGATCGCGGAAGAATTCCTGGAGAGTGCTGAAGCCTGTCTGGTTTTAGGTGACAACATTTTTTATGGTTACAATTTCGGTAAGATCGTGGAGGATGCTGCCCAATTGAAAGAGGGAGCACTAGTATTCGGCTATTATGTTACCGATCCCGAACGTTATGGAGTAGCCGAATTCGATGACACTGGGAAGGTTCTCAGCATTGAAGAAAAACCGGTGACACCAAAATCAAATTATGCAGTTACCGGCCTTTACTTCTATGATAATACAGTGGTTGCCAAAGCTAAATCGCTAAAGCCATCTGTTCGGGGTGAATTGGAGATTACTGATCTGAACAGAATATACCTGAAGGAAAAATCATTGAAGGTTAGTCTTTTAGGTCGCGGGATGGCCTGGCTGGATACAGGAACCCACGACAGCCTGCTTCAGGCATCCAATTTCATTTCAACCATTGAGCAGCGGCAAGGACTCAAGGTGGCTTGTATTGAGGAGATTGCTTATAAAAAGGGGTATATCAGCCAACAGGAATTAACCGATCTTGCGATACCGTTGCTGAAAAATCAGTATGGTCAATATCTAATGGCTATTGCCAACGAGAAAATTAAAAATTGGTAGAAAGTTTATGATTATCAGAGAATCTCCGCTTCCCGGATTATTGATCATTGAGCCTAAGTTGTTTGAGGATTCCCGGGGTTATTTTTTTGAAAGCTTTAACCGGAAAAACCTGATGGATGCCGGAGTTGACACGCAATTTGTTCAGGACAACCAATCGCTGTCGCAATATGGTGTTTTACGCGGATTGCATTACCAGCTGGCGCCTTACGCTCAAAGCAAACTGGTGAGAGTTCTGCAAGGTTCAGTTTGGGATGTTGCTGTTGATATCCGGAAGAATTCACCAACCTTCGGGCAGTATTATGGCATTGAACTCAGTGCCGAAAATAAGATTCAATTATTTATCCCTCAGGGATTTGCTCATGGTTTTGCAGTTACCAGCCAGACTGCCGTTTTCTTTTATAAGTGTGACAGCTTTTACAATCCGGAGTCTGAGCGCGGTATCCATTTCAACGACCCGGGTCTCGCGATTCCCTGGCCAATACCGGAAAGTGAGGCAATCATCAGCGCAAAGGACAAGGTATTGCCTTTGTTTAAGCAGGCGACCATGAATTTCGTTTATCAATGATAAAGAAGCTCAAAATCCTTCTAACAGGGGCCAACGGTCAACTTGGCCAAGCCTTGATGCACCTGCCTGATTTTTCGGAAAAGGCAGAATGGATTCCTACTGATTACCTGGAATTGGATATTACCGACTATCAGGCTGTTGATTCATTTATTGGCCAGGTTTCACCTGATTTCATTATTAATTGTGCCGCGTTTACTGCCGTTGATCTTGCTGAAAAAGAGTATGAAAAAGCGCTGATGCTCAATGCCAACGGTCCTGAAAATCTTGCAATTGCTGCAAAATCTGCCGGCATACCCCTGATTCATATCTCTACTGATTATGTCTTTGCGGGACAACACTGGAAGCCTTATGTGGAAACTGACGAACCGAACCCACAATCCGCTTATGGAAAAACAAAATTAGCCGGCGAACAAGCACTGCTCAAAACCGGAGGTAAAGTAATTATTATAAGAACCAGCTGGTTATATTCCGAATACGGTAAGAATTTTTTCCTGACTATGCTCAGATTGGGTAAAGACAAGGACTCAATCGGGGTGGTTTTGGACCAGATTGGTTCCCCAACCTATGCCGGTGATCTGGCGATGGGCCTGATGAAGATTGTTGAATATGATTATCAGCATCCGGGCTGGATAAATCAGCCGGAGATTTATCATTTCTGCAATACCGGAATTGCCAGCTGGTATGATTTATCCATGGCGATAATGGAAATTTCCGGACTTCCTTGCCATATTTATCCTCTTGGCACTGAACAGTATCCGTTACCAGCACCACGGCCGGCATACAGTATTTTGGATACCAAAAAGTTCAGGAGTATCTTTTGGTCAGAAATACCTTATTGGAAAACAAGTGTCAAATATTGCTTTGAAAAATATCTGTTAATGCAAAAGTCCATCTGAAGATTTAACAATATGGAAAAGAACGGCATTGATATAAGAGTGATGGAAAAAGCCACTCAGTGGTTGGCCCCTGAATTTGATCAGGAAACAAGGCTGCAGGTTCAACGGATGATCGATCAGGATCCGGAAACGCTGGTTGAAGCATTCTATCGGAACCTCGAATTCGGAACCGGAGGAATGAGAGGTATCATGGGCCCCGGAACCAACCGGATGAACATCTATGTAATCGGAATGGCAACCCAGGGCTTATGCAATTATGTTAAAAGGAATTTCCCGGGCAGGACCGATCTGAAAATAGCCATTGCGTATGATAGCCGCAACCAGTCGAGGTTATTTGCCGAAACCACTGCAAAAGTTGTATCAGCCAATGGGATTCATGCCTATCTATTTGATAATATCAGGCCTACACCAGAGTTATCCTTCTCAATCCGCCTTTTGGGCTGCCAATCAGGGGTAGTAGTTACGGCTTCGCATAATCCCAAAGAGTACAATGGTTATAAAGTCTATTGGGAAGATGGAGGTCAGGTTATTGCTCCCCACGATGTTGACATTATTAAAGAGGTAGAGAAGATTCGAAGCATCAAGGAAGTTCGCTTTGATGGCAAACCTTCTCTGATTCATGCCATTGGAGCAGAAGTTGATGAGGCTTATCTTTCATGTCTGTCTTCTCTGTCGCTCAATCCGGAAATTAACCGGAAGTATCACGATCTGAAAATTGTTTATACTCCGATTCACGGATCCGGAGTGACCATGGTGCCAAACATCCTGAAAAGGTTTGGCTTTACCAATATTATCCATGTTCCTGAGCAAGATATCCCGGATGGAAATTTCCCGACAGTCGTTTCTCCTAACCCGGAAGAGAAAGCTGCGCTTAATCTTGCAATAAAAAAAGCCGAAGAGACCGGGTCTGAGCTTGTTATGGCCTCTGATCCGGACGCAGACCGCGTTGGGATTGCAATTCGGAATCATGATGGAAGTTTCATGCTGTTGAATGGAAATCAGACCGGCTCTTTGCTGGTTTATTATCTGCTTAAAAACTGGTCTGACAAAGGGAAATTAAAAGGCAACGAATTCATTGTCAGAACAGTAGTTACGACCCCGTTATTCAACAAAATTGCCAATGATTTCGGTGTAAAAACTTACGAAGTGCTGACGGGCTTCAAATATATCGCAGATATTATCCGGGAAAAGGAAGGAAAAGAAGTATTCATCGGCGGTGGTGAAGAGTCATATGGCTTCATGACCGGCAGTTTCGTAAGGGATAAGGATGCTATTTCCTCATGTGCACTAATAGCAGAGATTGCTGCGTGGGCTAAAGATCAGGACATGACCCTGTTGGATCTTCTTGAATCGATTTATGTTAAATACGGATATTACAGGGAGCATCTGATTTCTATTGTAAGAAAGGGCAAGTCGGGAATTGAGCAAATAGATGCTATGATGGAAAGATTCCGGAGTCAACCGCCTGAATCTCTTGGCGGATCGGATGTAGTGATGATAAACGACTTTCTTAAAAGCAAATCCTACGATCTGATTTCTCATCTCCGTTACGATATCAATCTCCCGAAATCAAATGTCCTTCAGTTTGTTACTCAAAACGGCTCAATCATTTCAGCCCGTCCTTCCGGCACAGAACCTAAAATCAAGTTCTATTTCAGTGTAAGACAGAAAATTGCCAATCTGGAAGAGCTCGCGGAAGCTGAAGCGGCAATGGATTTGAGGATTAAGGGCCTTGCCGCTGGTATGCATCTGAATGATTAAACATTTCTTCCTTAAAGTTCACCAGAAAGACTTTTTCGGTAGCGCGTGTAATGGCCGTGTAAAGCCAACGATAATATTCGCGGTCAAGGTTCTTCTCTGTTTGCCAACCCTGGTCGATATAAACATGTTTCCATTGCCCGCCCTGGGCTTTATGACCCGTTATCGCATAGGCAAATTTTATTTGTAAAGCATTATAATAGGGATCCTCCCGTATAGCATCTGATTTGTGTTTTTTGCCTTTCATGTGCTGGTAGTCCTCTGAAACGGCCGAAAAAAAACTTCGTGTCCGGTCCTTATCCAGGGCGGGTCCATCCGAATAAAGGGTATCCAGCATAGCTTTTGCATCGAATTCCATCACCCGGTAATCGGTAAGGCGCACAGCAAGGTCACGAAAATCAAATCCATATAATTCCCTGGATCCTTTTACCCGGGTAACTTCAAGAATATCGCCGTTGGCAATAAAGTCAACTTCAGAAGAATCTCTTAACCAGTGGTAATTATTTTTGACGACCATTACCAGGTCGCCCATCCGGATATCCTCATCGTATTTGAGGATCATATTACGGATGCCCTTATTATATCGGTTAGCCAGTTTATTCGACCGGCAAAGGACGATGGTTTCTTCCTGGCCCACACTGTTGTAGCTGGATTCCAGCATATCGGTCAGGTTTTCTCCTGTCACACTTAAGAAATCCGGAAATCTCCCTGTGATCAGGCCAGGAAAACCATGTACATCAGGTTGAATCTTCTTTCTCAGTTTTGTCGCATTGAACAGAATTCCGGAGTCCACACTTTGCCTGACGACTTCATCCAGGTAATATTCATCCACCGGAAATCCATAGCGCTGAAGGTATTTTGGATCCAATGCATCACTTTGATCAAAACCGACAGGTGGTAACTGGGCATCATCACCGATGAGGATCAGCTTACAATCAATCCCGCTGAAAACATAAGTTATCAGATCATCCAGAAGCCGGCCACTGCCAAAAACCGATAATTCCAGCGATTGATTGGCGATCATTGAAGCTTCGTCTACAATGAACAAGGTATTACGATGCAGATTGCGGTCGAGGCTGAATTCGCCAAAACCTTCGATGATCTTTTTCTGGCGATAGATTTTTTTATGAATGGTAAAAGCAGCTGCACCTGAATAACGGGATAAAACCTTAGCTGCCCGCCCTGTAGGAGCCAGTAATACAGAACGATAGCGATAGTGTGTGAGACTTTTCACCAGGGATGCGACCAGTGAGGTTTTTCCCGTACCAGCGTAGCCCTTAATCAGAAAAATCCGATTGTCGCGTGTAAACAGGTAATTTCCAAGAGCATAAATAACTTTTTCCTGGCCAGTGGTTGGAACATGGCCCAGGTTCTGAGTAATATGGCTAAGTACTTCTTCAATCAACATAAGGGAGAAAAATGCCAGGGTACGATCTCAATGTTCCAAAAAAAGTTTTAAATTTGCATTCAAACTTAAACAAATCCGAGCAAATGAAAACGGTAAGATACATTGTTCAAATCGTTCTAGGTGGATTGATCATCGTTCTCACCTATCTGATTTACAGTGGAATAATGAAACCCATCAACTTCGAAAAAGAGAGAAATGTACGCTACGTCAGGGTAATTAACCGGCTGAAGGACATTCGGACGGCCGAGGTTGCTTATAAATCGGTTTATCAGAAATTCACAGGAAGCTTTGATACCCTGATCAATTTTGTCAAATATGATTCTTTCCCGGTTGAATTTAAGGAAGGATCTTTTGATGACTCCTTAGCTGTTGCCAAAGGGTTGGTCAAGAGGGATACCATATATGTGCCGGTCAGGGATTCCATTTTCCCTAAAGGATATTTCTATGATTCACTCCGGTACGTTCCGCATACTTCAGGAGTTCAATTCGATTTGAAAGCTGGATATATCGTAACCGGATCAAAGGTGACCGTTCAGGTTTTCGAAGCTAATACTTTAAATTTCGACATCCTCAACGGGATGAACCGACAGTTGATTATCAACCGGAACGACCTTGCCAAAGACTTTAAAGGGCTAAGAGTTGGCAACATTAAAGAAGCCAACAATAATGCCGGGAACTGGGAATAGTTCCCTCACATGATCGCAAGATAGCTTCACTGAAAAACATAGTGAAGCTATTTTTTTTTACCACCTTAAGATTCTCTATTTTTAAAGCATGAGAAACATTGCGCTTATCGATGAAACCTTTGACAGCAATGTCACCTCAGCTTACCATCTGTCGATCCAATACGGTGAACAGTGTTGCTCGTTTGCGATCATGGATACTACAAGGATGAAGTATATCGCATTCAAAAATTTCTGGTTTGCCAAGCCGATACCGGCCAAAAACCAGGCTGATCATATCCGGAGTCTTTTGCATGGTGAAAGTTATCTCACACGCCAATACAAATCTGTTTATCTCATGTACCTGACACCTTTATCGGTGCTGGTGCCAACTCCATTGTTCAGGAAGGAGAATCCGGAAGCTTATTTCAAATTTTCGTCGAAACTTCTTCTAACCGATAAAATCATTTTCAGAAAAATACCGGCAATTGATGCTTATACCGTTTTCCCGGTACCGGAAGAGTTTATCAACCAGGTTAGTTTGATGCTGCATGATGTACAGTTTTTTCATCAGTCCTGCCCTCAGATTGATGAGGCTATATCAGAATCCAGAGGTGGGACAGATCATACACGAGTACTGGCCAATATTAATCCCGGTTTTGTTGATGTTATGATTATCAAATCAGATCAACTTATTCTATATAACAGCTTTACTATCAGGAACACTGATGACCTCGTTTTCTTCATATTATACATGTATGAACAATTCAGTCTGTCGCAGGAAGAATCGCCCCTCATTTTATCCGGTTTTGTTGAGATGTACGCGGGAACGACTGAATTATTATATCCATACCTAAAGAAGATAGTCATCCGGGAATTCAGAAAAAGCTATGCCTATAGTGATACCTTTAGCCATCTTGCTCAGCATCATTTTTCACAATTAATCAATCTGGCCCGATGCGAATAATTAACGGACATCTCAGTGGAAGAAGGCCGGTGGTCCCCAAAAACCTCCTGGCCCGCCCAACAACTGACATGGCCCGTGAAGGCCTCTTTAATATTTTAAGGAACAGGCTTGATTTTGAAGATTGCCGGGTTCTGGATTTGTTTTCAGGAACGGGCATTATCAGTTATGAATTTGCATCATTGGGGTGCAGGGATATTACCTGTGTTGAGCGCGACCGGTTTCATTGCGCGGCCATCAGAAAGAATTTTGAACTTTTAGATATTCATTCAATCCGCCTGATTGAAACCGATGCTTTTCATTTCCTTAAAAAAGAAGTTCATCCGTTTGACTTCATTTTTGCGGACCCACCTTATAACCATCCATACCTAACTGACTTGCCTTCCATGATAATCGGGAAAAACCGACTCGTATCAGATGGCTTATTTGTTTTGGAGCATGGCCCTGACAAATCGTTTAAAGATTTCACCGGTTTCACCGAAGAACGGAATTATGGGAAAGTCCATTTCACGTTTTTCAAGGATTAACAACTTTTAACTTTTGATAGCCTTATTAACCGGGTTCAACGTTTATTTTTGTTCAACCTGATCTTAATAACTATGAAACGTATCTCCCTGATTTTACTGATTCTTTCTGCTCTCCCTGTTTTGATACCTGCCCAGGAAAAACCCAAAGACAAAGGGTTAAGAACGATAACCGCCAATACTATTCAGGGTCCGTTGGAGTTTCTTGCATCAGACTGGATGACCGGACGGGAAACCGGAGCCAAAGGAGAATTTATGGCTTCCGATTATATCGCAAGTATCTATAAATCTATGGGATTAAAGCCTGGAGGAAGCACGAACACTTATAACCCAAGCTACTTTCAGAATATCAGTTTTATTCAGATCAAACCCGGTGATAAGCAGGAATGTGCGATCGTTAAAAAAAGAATTGAAAGCCGGTACCAGATCGACCTGGTTTATAAAACAGACTATGCTATTACACCTGGTAATCAATCCATTGAAACAGAAGGGCAAGTTGTTTTTGTAGGTTATGGGATTGAGGATAAAAAGCTCAGACAGAACGATTTTAAAGGACTGGATGTGAAGGGAAGAATCCTGATCAGGCTTGCCGGTTATCCTGGTTGGATGGATCCGGATTCAAAGAATTTCAAACGCTTCACCTTATCTGATCCTTTGGTAATGAGGCAGTTTGAACAAAATAAAGATATTGCCGCCTTAGCCAAAGGAGCTGTTGCCATTATTGAAATCCGGGGAGGATCTACCGGGTTTGTACCTACTCCCGACAATCTCCCCTTCCGGTATAATACCGACACTTATGAAGGTGATGTCCCTTTTAATACGGAAGTGCGCTACCGCACTGCTCTTCAGGGTCAGGAACAACCCTCTCTCACGCGGATATCCTTATCAGAACGTGCTTTTAATCAATTAACTGAAGGATCCGGAATTGATTTTACCGGTTACGAAAAGGAGGCAGCCAACGAGAGAATCAAACCCACGGCAATGCCATCTGACCGTTATCTGAGATTTGTCAGTTCCATTGATTCACGCATTGTCAGGGGCCGGAATGTTGTTGGAGTTCTGGAAGGTAATGACACAAAAAGCTGCATTGTTATTGGAGCTCACTACGACCATCTTGGGCAAATCAAAGGCTTTATTTATAACGGTTCAGATGATAACGCCTCCGGAACTGTCGGGGTCATGAATATTGCCCAGGCTATGATTGCCACGGGTGAAAAGCCAAAAGTTACGGTAGTATTCTGCGCCTGGACGGCAGAAGAAAAGGGTCTGCTTGGATCGGTGTATTTTGTAAACCACCCATTGATCAAGGATATTAAGTGTTATATGAATTGTGACATGATCAGCCGGACTGCTCCAGACGATACCACCGGTTTGAAATGCGATTTCAACTATTCCTCCGGATTACCTTACCTGAAGGAAATTACTGAGAAGCATATCCTGGACTATTCCATCAGGCTGAATATGGAATATAAGACTTCCCCGCAACCGGTTGGCGGGTCCGACTTCTCTTCTTTTTCCCGGAAAGACATTCCGATTCTTCTGATACACGGCAAGTTCACTCCGGATTATCATCAGTACACTGATCATGCCGATAAGGCTGTTTTACCATATATGACTGAAATCGTTAAACTTGGATATCTCAATGTTTATGAACTCGCAAACAGAAATTGGTAATTAAATTATAAACTATGAAAAAGCAGATACGTTTTATCTTACTGGCCGGAATCCTGCTGGGCTTTGCAATGCCGCAATACGCCCAGGAATCCCCCAGGGACAAGGGCTACAATGTCATTACAAAAGAGGCTATCCAGGGCCAGCTTGAATTCCTGGCTTCCGACTGGACAGAAGGTCGGGAATCCGGAACCAAAGGTGAATACATGGCGTCGGACTATATCGCCAGTATGTTCAAATTGTACGGATTATTGCCAGGCGGTGATCTCGAACAGCTCCGGTTCGGTAGGGGGCAGAGGCCATCCGGTGGTGCCCAGGCTCAGCGGCCGGAGCCAAAACGGACTTATTTCCAAAGCATTAACCTGGTAGAATCGTCTCCTGGTGCAACTCAGGAAATGAGTATCATCACTAAATCAGGTAGCGGTTCCAAGGCTATTGATTTTGACTACCAGACCGATTTCTCGGTCACCCCGGGTTCTGTAGGTATTGAAGCCGAAGTTCCGATTGTTTTTGTCGGATACGGACTCGTGGATGAAAAAAAAGGTTATGATGATTTCAAAGGTTTGGACCTAAAAGGCAAATTTGTTATCAAACTGACTGGATTTCCGGGTTCAAAGGATGTCAACTCCAAAGCCTACGAGAAGTTCAAACCAACAGTTCCGGTGGTTGATCCAAATGCCCCACGGCAATTCAGGCAAGGTGGATTTGGTGCCAATCCCTGGGCTACTGAAAAAGGAGTTATCGGTATCATTGAATATCGACCGGGCATCGATCCAACTACCCAATGGGCCGCAAATATTCCATTCCGTTACAACACTGAAACCTACGAAGGCGATGTTCCTCAGACCCGCGTTAGAAAATCGATGCGATTGATGGGTGACAAAGTGGATGGTGGAGTTATGACCCTCCAGGTAACAGAAAGGGTTATTAATGAGATCATCAGTGGATTGGGCATAGATTTCGCGGCCATTGAAAAGCAGATTGCTGAAACCGGAAAACCGGCATCACGCGAATTAACCGGAAAATTCATTAGGGTAAAAACAACAGTTGATTCACGTATCGTCAGGGTCAGGAACGTAGTTGGGGTTATCGAAGGCAACAGCACCGAAGAGATTATTGTAGTAGGCGGCCACTATGACCATCTGGGAAAACAGGATGGGTTTATTTACAATGGCGCTGATGATAATGCTTCGGGAACTGTAGGTGTCATGACGATTGCCAAAGCTATGAAAGCCACCGGGATTAAGCCGGAAAAAACGATGGTATTCTGTGCCTGGACTGCTGAAGAAAAGGGTTTGCTCGGATCGAAGTACTTCGCAGACCATCCATATAAAGAAAAAATCTTATGCGATCTTAACTTTGACATGATTTCCAGGAACAGCCCGGGCGAAAATCAGGATAACAAGATCATGATGAATTATTCAAATAAATTTCCTCTGTCAAAAGAGCTGGTTGAAAAATTCAATAAGGATCTGAATATGGGAATGGAGATCAAATTCACCGGTTCGGATAAACCAGGCGGAGGAAGTGATCATGCTTCATTCTCGGCTAAGGACATCCCGATTTACTATTTCATGGCCGGAATGCCACCCGAATATCACAAATTTAATGATCATGTTGAACTGGTCGTTTGGGATAAAATGCTAAAAATCATTCAATTAGGATACTTAAGTATTTTTGAGTTTGCTCAGATGCCCTGGAAATAGAAGGCAAGGGATTAGAGTTTAGTTAAAATTGATAGAAGAAAGTTGCTGGTGAAAGCCGGCAGCTTTTTTTAGGACAACAAGCCGGGTCCGCAAAAAAGGACGGCCACACTGCCCTATTAGCTGCATAAAAGATCCAAAGCCTTGAAACTTCCCTTGATACCCTTTCGCCACAAATACGGGTGTTTGAATTGTTTTGTTAAGAATGCGTCTGCTAGATAAATTATGGGCAAACTTAGCAGTTAATTGACTAGTCGACGGGATTTCACTTTGCGAAGAGTTAGCGAAGTGAATCAAAATCAATTCTTTATATAAATTTGACAACCCATGGTTTAAAAATGGGGAATAGCTAATCGCTACTTGTAATCATGCAGGATGGAAAAAACTATACAGCAGAATGAATTTATTCTGAAGGTATCACAGGAAGTCGCACGACTTGGATTATTCATCTTTGACCTTAACATGGGTGCCTGGACAAGTTCAGAAGTTCTGGATGAGATATTTGGTATTGATAAGAATTACGCAAGGGATATTGATGGTTGGTTGAAACTCATATATCCTGAGTTCAGGAAAGAAATACGGAATTATTTTGTCGAAAATCCATCGGCACAACATCAATCTACAGATAAGGAATACCGGATCATATCACACGATACCCGGGCGGATAAATGGGTTCGTATTATCGCAGAATTTGAACTGGATTC
>Ga0163199_1000071_pt1 | contig 62868 bp, 59 predicted proteins | sample PL_2010_150m_FD_113537 | JGI IMG/M metagenome (GOLD analysis project Ga0163199, IMG submission 113537) | Freshwater microbial communities from Powell Lake, British Columbia, Canada to study Microbial Dark Matter (Phase II) - PL_2010_150m | ecosystem: Environmental > Aquatic > Freshwater > Lake ...
AGATGTCGAAGCTGCCGATGTAGTGATCGTTGTTGGCACCGAGCTTTCTGACACCGATCTCTACAACGACGGCCGAGCGTTGCAGTTTGGTGGCAACGTTGTGCGCATCGATATCGACGCCGAACAAATCAATCGTCGCACCACACCAACTGTTGGCATTGTTGGTGATGCCGCACACACAATGGCATTACTCGCTCATGGCATTGTGGCGCGCAATCCAAATACAGGTGCACAACGCGCGCAACAATGGCGAGATCATGCGCGCAACAAGACAAGCAAAACGTTTGTTCCGTGGCTACAAGTAATCGAACAATGGCTGCCAGAAAACGCAGTCGTTGCGCTTGACTCAACCCAACTCGGTTACTCGGCACACTGGTGGTTGCCAGCAACCCAGAGTCGCTCATGGCTTGCGCCTTATGGTTTTGGCACACTCGGTTGCGCACTGCCAATGGCAATCGGTGCGGCAGTAGCCGCGCCAGACCGACCAGTTCTTGCCATTGCAGGCGACGGCGGTTGGTTGTTTACCGTTGCCGAAATGGCTGCAGCACATGACCTCAAGAGCAACATCACGATGGTGCTGTGGGACAACAGTGGCTACGAACAGATTCGCGCATCATTCGACGACGTGCAGGCGCCACGCATGGGAGTTGACGTAACTTCGCACGACCCATCAGCAATTGCTCGTGGATTTGGATGGACATCAGTTGACGTAACGACACCTGAGCAACTTGCAACATCTCTTGATGCCACACTCAAGAACAGCGGACCTCATTTCATCCGTATTATCGTGCGCTAACTGGTTCGTTTCAACTAGTTCGCGCGATAGACAACAAACACTTTGCGCAGTGTCTCGATAACGGTCCACTTGCCTTTCCATCCAATTGGAAAGATGCAACTTGAACCAGCAGTGAGCTCGACTGGTTCGCCACCGTCTTCATGCACGATCATGCGGCCCTTCAATACATAAATCACTTCGCCACGCGTAGTGAATTCCCATCGCGATGCGCCTGGCTCGCACTCCCATGTTCCGGCTGTCACAGTCTCGTTGTCAAGGAAAACTTGAGCACGAGTAAGTATCTCGCCGGTCAATGGCTCGGCCGAAGGTTGACCTAGCGGTTTTTGAGCCAGGTCGGATGCAGGAATTTCGAGTGCGCGAAAGTGAACAGTCATAAACGTATTCTAAGCCATTGACCGCAAATTCTTTTTTGTGAGCAAAAAATAGATCGCTGTCATCAGCATCAAAACTCCCGCAGCAGAAAATGTAAGCGGAGCAGAATCAACTCTTCGCGCGATAATCCCCATCAGCAGTGCACCGATAGGAGCAAGTCCTGACATCAAAAGCGAATGCACTGCCATCACCCGACCCATCACAGCAGGTGGCGTGTTGTTTTGAATTAATGTCTGGCTGAGATTCATATAAAAACCGCCGCCCAATCCCCATGCAAACAGCAGCAACCCCATCATTGCAATAGACCTCGATTGCCCAAGTGCAATCTGAATAAAGCCACCCCAGCAAAGACCACAGATAAACCACAGTCCCTTCTGGACCAGTTTGTGATTGAAACGAAGAATCCCCATTGAAGTAACAAACTGACCCACACCAAGCATTGCAAACAAAATAGTTGTCTGACTACCCGTCGCTCCGGCTTGTTCTTTAGCAATTTGTGGACCAAGCACAATCCATGGAGCAATCATGAACAAAATCGAGGCAGAGAGCAACACATAAAAAGAACGGACCTCGGCATGTCCGCGAATAAAATTGAGGCCACCAAAAATCTCTTCTCGCATTCGACGACGCTGCAAATTCACACTTGGCGGTAGCCGCAACTGAATGAGCGCAATAAATCCAATCAGATGCATCGCTGCTTGCAACCAAAATGCACCCTCAATGCCCCAGGCCGCGATCGCTGGTCCAGCAGCTGCCGGGCCGATCATCAGACCCAAATTGCTACCGATTGTGTTAACAGCGATGGCGCCAACAAGTTTGTCGGAGGGAACAATTGATGGAACAATCGCCGAACGCACTGGAGATCCAATTGCAATAAAAAACCCCGCGATGAACGATCCAACGATTGCCCAACTAATAGTCATGTTGCCAGAAGTGACCATCCATGCAATCGCAATGGTGATAGCCAATGCACCCGCTTGGCTGACTACAAGCAGTGTTCTTCTGTTCATATGATCACTCATCACTCCAACAATGAGAGAGATCAGAATTACTGGAATACCCATTACAAAGAGAATCAAACCGCTGATGTCGGACTTTGCACCTAGCTCGAGCGCCAACCATACAAAAGCAAATCGTTGGGTGCTTTGCACCAAGATAAACAAAAAACTGTTGGCCCACAACAACCGAAAGGGTCTGATCGCAAATAGTTCTGATGAGCGAATGCGGACACGATCTACAGGGATACTCACTTCAAACCAGCATTACATCATCGTCAATTCAAAAACGAATTGGCGTTTAGAGAACTGCTGAACCCACAAGCCGACCAACGGCCATAGTGAAAGCCATCGCCACAAGACCTCCAACAACAATTCTCGCCGTTGGACGAACAGGATGTGCCCCACCAGCTTTTGAGCTCGATAGGCCGAGCGCAACGAGGGCAAAAATAGCAACCACAATTGTCGTTGCAATACGATGCGCGGATGATGCGAGGGCGACCGCAACGAGCGGAATCGCTGCTCCAACTGTGAAAGAACCCGCCGAACTTACGCTTGCCTGCATAGGGCGGGCAAGGGTCAGATGAGTAATGCCCAGCTCCTCGGCCATATGCACTTTGAGCGCATCCTCTTTCGTCAGCTGAACTGCCACCGCACGCGCCAACTCCTGAGTGAGTCCCTTGGAGGCGTAGATAGCAGTGAGCTCGTCGAGCTCATGTTCTGGTGTGTGCAACAGTTCCCATGTCTCTTTGGCAATGTCTGCTTGCTCAGAGTCGCGCTGCGAACTCACCGAAACATATTCGCCGATGGCCATCGATGCTGCACCTGCAACCAAGCCTGCAACACCAGCAGTAATGATGGTGCCTCGGGATGCATCTGCTGCGGCCACGCCCAAGATTAAGCATGCTGTCGAAATAATGCCATCGTTTGCACCAAGCACCATCGCGCGCAACAAACCAACTCGATGACTTAAATGACCTTCTTCGTGACGCACCATGACAAATATTCTACACCGTGAGCGCGCGAAGCTCAGTAAGTGAAAGGCGTCCCGTGTACACCGCCATGCCGATCGCGGCGTCAATTTGTAGTGCAAATAAATCTCGTATGTCTTGCAACGTTGTGATGCCACCTGCAGCAGTGATCGGCATTGTTGTGAGTTGGCGCAAACCTGCAAACCACTCCAAGTCCGTACCCTCCATCATTCCTTCCTTGTCCACATAGGTGCACAAGTATCCACTACATCGATCGGAGAATAGTGCGATGGCCTGATCGGCCGTCGTTGTAAGTGATGTTGCCCAACCATCTACAACAACTTTTCCCGCCTTCGAGTCAAGCGCGACAATAATGTTGTGCTTCCCTACCTCGGAAACGATGTCATCAAAAACTGGGGAAAATGCGGCCGTGCCAACAATCACTCGGTGTGCGCCGAGGTCAATGAGTTGTCGAGCACGTTGCGGTGTTCGCACACCGCCGCCAACCCTGCATGTTGCACGGCTGGCAAGCATCTCAATAATGGCGAAATTTTCGCCAACGCCCATTGCAGCATCGAGGTCGATCACCTGAATTTCTGGAAATCCCGCAAATCGCTCGAGCATCTCGAGCGGGTCTGGCCCTTCCAATGCCTTTTCGCGACCTTGCACAAGTTGCACGACCTTGCCGCCCTGAATGTCAATGCAAGGCACCACAATTGCTCCACGAGATGTACTCACGGCCGAACCGCGATCCCCGACTGAGCAACATGCGTTTTCACTTCGGCAATGCTCAACGTGCCGTAGTGAAAAACCGATGCAGCAAGTGCCGCATCGGCGTCACGCAATACGTTGACAAAATCCTGCAGCGCACCAGCGCCACCAGATGCAATAATCGGCACACGAACCGCAGACCTCACTGCCGAAGTGAGTGCAATGTCAAAACCAGTTTGCACACCATCTGCATCCATTGAAGTGAGCAGTATTTCACCGGCTCCAAGTTGTTCGGCCTGCTGAGCCCACTCAATGACATCCAACTCTTCAGCCTGGCGACCACCTTTAGTAAACACACGCCACATCTCCTTGTCGCGACGAGCGTCGATAGCCAGCACCACTGCCTGACAACCAAACTCTTCGCTCAATTCCCTGATCAACTCTGGACGCCACACTGCTGCAGAGTTGATGCTCACCTTGTCGGCTCCGGCTCGAATGACCGCCCTTGAGTCGTCGACCGAACGAATGCCACCACCAACGGTCAGTGGAATAAACACCTCCCGAGCGGTGCGAGCAACCAGTTCTACAAGAGTCGCACGATTCTCTACTGTCGCTGCAACATCCAAAAACACCAATTCGTCGGCACCCTGTTCGTTGTAACGCGCAGCCAACTCGACAGGGTCGCCTGCATCGCGCAGGTCAACAAAATTGACACCCTTCACTACACGGCCATTGGCCACGTCAAGGCACGGAATAATTCGTTTGGCCAACATTTACAAGTCTGCAAACTTTTTAATCACACCGATACCAAATTGTGCAGACTTTTCTGGGTGAAATTGCACACCAAAGACATTGTTGTGTTCGACCACTGCAGAGAAAGTAGATCCATATTCGCAAGTGAACGTCGTGGATGGAACTACAGGACAAAAATAGCTATGGGCAAAGTATGCGCTTTTCTCAACTTGACTTGCTTCTACTAACGCAGAAGGCGCTTGAGATTCAATGGTGTTCCAACCCATATGTGGGATTCGTTCCGATGTTTCAAACTTGTGTACCGAAGCCTTAAAAATGCCAAGGCCTTCACTTTCCGGAGATTCATCGCTGCTCGAGAAGAGCACTTGCATGCCGAGACAAATCCCGAGGTACGGAATTCCACCGTTGATTGAGTCGAGAAGGACTGATCGCAGATCGAGCCGATCAATCGCACTGCTCAATTGTCCAAAGTGGCCAACACCTGGAAGTAGCACTTTTGATGCCCCAACAATCGATGACGCATCGCTGACAACTTGATATTCGGCTCGCAACAGGTCGAGCACGTTAGTGACCGATCGCAAGTTGCCGGCACCATAGTCAACAACTGCGATCACAGCAACCCTTTTGTGCTTGGCAACTGATCTTTCATCTGCATGTCGGTAGAGCATGCATAACGCAATGCGCGAGCAAAGCACTTGAATAGTGCTTCAACTTTATGGTGAGACGAACGACCGTACATCACCTTGGCGTGCAAGTTTGCCCCTGCGCTGTTGACAAACCCCCCAAAGAAGTCGTGTAGCAACTCGGTTTGCAGATCGCCAACCAATCGAGCCTTAATCAGGTCGCGATACACGAGAGCAGGACGACCGCTCAAGTCAACTGCGACTACCGCAAGAGTTTCATCCATCGGCAAGACGAAATAGCCTGCGCGATTAATTCCAATCTTTTTGCCCAACGCCTTCTTGAATACCTCGCCCAACACAATTCCCACATCTTCAACAGTGTGATGCTGATCAATATCCAAATCTCCTGTGGCCTTCAGGGTCAGATCAAATCCCCCGTGCTTGACTACAAGTTCAAGCATGTGGTCTAAAAACCTGATGCCCGTAGAAATGTCGTACTTGCCTGTGCCCTCAATGAGCAGCGTTGCAGAGATGCTGGTTTCTTTGCTCACACGCTTGACTGTTGCCTTTCGTATTGCTGGCTTTTTCATATTGCTTTTTCCATTTCTTCAATAAAGAGTTTCATTTGGCCAATTGTCCCGATCGTGACGCGAACACATCCGTCTATTTCGTGACTTCGATCACGAATCAAGATGCCTGCCGACTTCATCTGATCAAGTATTTGTTGCTTGCGCGCACCGGCATCAAAGAGTAAGAAGTTGCCGTCGCTCAAAAACCATCGCAGACCAAAGCGAGTAAGTGCTTCTTCCACCATCTGCCGAGCGTCAACAACTTCGCGCACATAGTTTGCGACAAATTCAATATCACCAACAGCCGCGCGAGCCGCTGCTATGGCCACAGCATTAACGCTGTACGGCGACTGCGCTCGGCGAGCCCATGCAATGTTGTCCTCCGATGAAACAAGGCACCCACATCGCAGACCAGCCATACCAAATGCCTTTGAAAAGGTGCGGCTGACAAACAAGTTTGGATAGCGGTTGAGTAACGGCAATACCGATATTTGGGAAAACTCGACATACGCCTCATCAATAAGGACAATCGTTTGTGGTGAGTGTTCAAGAATTGTCACGACATCATCAACCGAGATTGCTCTGCCCGTGGGGTTATTTGGGTTTGCAATAAATACGCCCCGAGTTGTATTCGTGATCATATTTGTCAATGACTGAAGTGGAAACGCCAGTTCATCCTCTATCTGATACGCAACTTCGGTTACTCGAACACCAGCAACCTCGGCATAAAAGCGATACATCGCATACGAAGGACTGAGGATCACGAGCTCATCGCCGGGTTCAAAAAATGTGTTGATGAGCAGCTGAATCGCCTCGTCGGTTCCGTTGGTAAATGTCAGTTGGTTATTCGCTACACCCAAAAACTTGGCGATCTCTGTTCGCGCCTCTGAATATTCGGGATACATCGCCACGTTTTCGTCGGTGAGAGATTGAGTCACAGCAGCCAACACGCGCGGCGAGCAACCAACCGTATTTTCGTTGAAGTCGAGGCGCAACTTGCCACCCCTGCCCTGCGTGGGTGGCGAATATGGACGCATGTTGCGCACACTTTGCTTAGGAACAATCATCACTGCCTGGCCTCGGCGCTTCTGGCGTGCGCTTCAAGTCCCTCAGTCCGAGCCAGAGTGGCAACCGTTGGCACGAGAGCCGTGAGTGCGTCTTGACTGAGTTCTTGAATCGTGATCACTTTGACAAAATCATTGACCGACAGACCACCACGAAGCGCTGCCATACCCGATGTTGGCAACACGTGGTTCGGACCACTTGCATAGTCGCCTGCTGCTTCGGTACTAAAAGGTCCGACAAAAATTGAACCAGCGTTGCGAATTTGATCGATCAGCAGATTGTCGGGCAGTGAAAGATGCTCTGGGGCGATGTCATTCACCAAATCAATGATCTCAACTTCGTCTGCGCACACAATGATCGCACTATTTTTCTCGATCGATTGTGCTGCAACATCGGCAGTTGGAAGTGTTGCGAGTTGGGCGGCAATCTCGTGTTGCACTTGTGTAGCAAATGCTCGAGATGTGGTGAGCAGAATTGCTCGTGCATCCACATCGTGTTCGCATTGGGCCAGCATGTCGAGTGCGACCCACTGCGGATTGCCGGAGTTGGCAACAATCACGATCTCGCTCGGACCAGCAACAAAGTCAATCCCGACATCACCAGAAACGAGTTTCTTTGCCGCGGCAACATAGGCATTGCCCGGTCCAACGATCCGCTGCACCTTGCCTATCGACTCGGTGCCATACGCAAGTGCCGCAATTGCCTGTGCTCCGCCCAGTTGCACAATGCTTCTGATGCCAAGCCACTTTGCCACTGCCAACATCTCTGGCGTTGGTTTTGCACACACCACAACAATTTCGCGAACGCCTGCAACCTGTGCCGGAATCACTGTCATCAACATCGTCGACAGCAATGCATATCGACCTGCGGGAATATAGACGCCCACAGAATCAAGTGGTCGAACAAGCTGTCCAAGCGTTCGGCCATCTCTATTTTGAGTCCATGGCTGAACAAGTTGCGCTTCAGCAAAGTCACGAATATTGCTCGCTGCAATCTCGACCGCCTGCAACAAAACTGGCTCAAGTGTGCCGCCCGTGGCAACAACAAAGTCGGCACCGGCACTATCGACTAGGCCATCAAACTGCGCCGCGTATTCACGCACAGCCGCATCGCCACGACTTCGCACATCGTTCACGATTGGCTCAACAACAATAAGTGCGCGAGCCAACCGATCATCAGAACGCTTGAGCAATGTGTTTGCTGCACCGAAATCGAGAATCCGAATCATCAGTTGACAATCTTGTTGAGTGGATATTCGACAATGCCCGATGCCCCGGCCGACTTCAACCTCGGAATAATTGTGCGGACCGTAGATTCATCCAGAATTGTGTTGAGAGCGAGCCAATTTTCATCTGCCAACGTTGAAATTGTTGGTGTCTTCAATGCTGGCAACACGTCTAGCACTTGTTGCAAACTTGAGCGCTCCACATTCATCATCAGCCCAACCTTGCCCATTGCGTTGATCGCTCCTTCAAGCAACATCCGAATGTCTTGCATCTGTTGACGCTTGCCTGGGTCTTGCCACGATGTCGTATTGGCAATGAACTGTGTATTTGACTCGAGCACCGTTTCAACAATGCGCAAATTATTCGCACGGAGCGACGATCCTGTCTCTGTTACTTCAACAATTGCATCGGCCAAAATTGGTGGCTTGACCTCGGTCGCTCCCCAACTGAACTCGACTTTTGCACTCACCCCGTTTGCTGCCAAGTAGCGCTTTGTTGTTTCTACAAGTTCGGTAGCAATGATCTTGCCCTCAAGGTCTTTAACGCTGCGCACAGCCGACTGCTCGGGCACTGCCAGCACCCAACGCACACGGCCAAAACTTTGTTTGGCATAGACCAAGTCGGTAATCGGATACACATTCGCACCGGTTTCGGCAATCCAGTCGAGCCCAGTAAGTCCAGCGTCTAAGACACCGTCTTCTACGTATCGAGCCATTTCTTGAGCGCGAATCAGCATGCACTCAATATTCGGATCATCGATGGCCGGAAAGTATGACCGACTATTAACGGTGATTTGAAAACCTGCTCGCCGAAACAAATCGATCGTTGCATTCTCCAGGCTTCCCTTTGGTATTCCGAGTTTCAAAATTGATTCATTGCTCATTTGACTACCGCTTTCGTGTCGCTGTATACATCGGTTGGTGAAAAAGTTTGAGGGTCTGAAACAATCCAGTTGTTGTTGACCTGAGTGCGCGAAAAGCAGCTTTCAAAACCCTCATGGCAAACACCTGGGCCATTTGCTTTCACCGTGATCAGCAAAGCGTCGCGATCACAGTCGGTAGACATCGCCACAACCTGCAGCGTGTGACCGGAGGTTTCACCCTTCATCCACAACTTGTTGCGCGAGCGGCTAAAAAAGACAACAAATCCGGTTTCGAGAGTGCGCGCATACGACTCTGCGTTCATGAACCCAACCATGAGCACCCGTTGCGTCACCGCGTCCTGAATAACAACAGCAAGCAGTCCATTCAGTTTTTCAAAATCCAAATCTGTCACAATCAGCGATTGATCTTGAGTTGCGTTTTTGCTGTTCATTACTTCCTTGTTTATTACTTCCTTGTTCATTACTGCCTTCTTTCTCGATCTACTAGTTGAAACTTGCGCTAGAAAAACAAAAAACCCGCCGGATAAACCGACGGGCTGTGAAAAACTTGTGAGAGTTTGGATGCGCTACACAAGAGCCCGACGTGACACATGATGAACGTGATGATGGGAGTTGTGTGCAAAAGACTTCACATATGTGACGCTACGGCGAGTGCTCATAAATGCCAACCTCATCCCAATAGCCCGTCGCGCAGTGCGAGCAACCGCTTCATTGGTCGGTGTGTTCGACGCTCAACCTTGTCGGCATATTCGGTGAGGGCTAACAATGAGTTGACACCTAGCCAACGAAATGGCTCGACTTCCCACTGTTTTGACTGATGATTGACGAGCGCAGACCGAGTGAGTGCATCGCCAGTGTCGGCAATCTGATGCGCAAGTGTTCGGCCGACCAAACTTGATAATGCAACACCATCGCCCACGTATCCCCCACCCGCACAAAGGCCTGTTGTGGCATCGACATTGGCAAATGCGTGCCAGTCTCGTGGTGCACCAACAGGCCCTCCCCAGTGGTGAGTAAATTGCGCCTCGGCTACTTGAGGAAATATCTCTCGCACAGTTTGCTCGAGTCGACAATGAATTGTTGTGTTGCGGTCATAACGATCAGAAATACTTGAGCCAAAGTGATACGGCGCACCGCGACCACCAAATGCAATGCGGCCATCAGCCGTACGTTGCGCATAGGTGACCATATTGCGGCCGTCGGCGAATGTTTCACGATGAGTCCAACCGAGTGAACGCCACACAGATTCTGAAAGTGGCTCGGTTGCCACCATCAGTGAATACAACGGCACGATCTTGCGCTTGCCTGCAGGAAGTTGTGAGGTGAAGGACTCAAGAGCGTTCACTACCCACTTGGCACGAACTTCACCGCGCTCGAGCACTACCCTGCGCGGCTCAATCGAGAGAGCGCGCGAATCCTCGAAAATAACGACGGCAAGACTCTCCACTGTTCGCGCCAACCCTGTCACCAACTTCCACGGGTTCACTACGGCGCAATGCGGGCTATACATGCCTCCAAGTGTTGACGAGACTGCAACACGACGCGAAATCTGTTCGGCACTTTCCCAAGTCATATCGATATTGCTAAACCCTGCGTTATGCCAATCATCTATGTAGTGATGTAATCGCTCGACATGTGCTGGGTCTGATGCCGATGTAATGGTGCCGCCCTTGTGAAAATCGCACGCAATGTCGTGCGCCTGAGCTACACGACCAATCTCGTCCACAGTTGCAAACATCTGGTCTTGCAAAAAGCGCATTGCCTCAGCACCATGTTCAGCCGACATCTCGCTCGGTGACATGGGCAAAAATGCGCTGCACCAACCGCCGTTGCGACCACTGCCGCCAAACCCAACAAATTGTGACTCAACGAGTGAGATTGTTAAATGCGGTGAGAGTTGCTTGAGATAAAAAGCCGTCCACAACCCTGTGTACCCGCCACCGACAATGACGACATCGGATTCGACAACGCCATCTACAGCGCTGCGACGAGTGGTCGTATCAAACTCAACACCGTCCTGCCAGAGCGGGATCGCACGATCGTCGCTCATGATGATCAAAAACTACAACAGTGTTGCTGGTACTGAACTCATCTCGAGATGCAGCTCGCTACCGGTGTATGGATTGGCGAGCGCAACTTTCTCATTCAGTTCGATACCCAATCCAGGTTCGGTTGGCGGAATAATAAAGCCACCCTCAAATTTGATCGATGTCTTCACGAGGTCGGCATGGAAGCCCTGCCACCCCTGAATGGTTTCAAGAATCAAAAAGTTTGGCGTACACGTGGCCAATTGAATGTTGGCAGCGGCAACGACTGGACCGCAATACAGGTGCGGTGCGATTTGCGCGTGATACACCTCGGCCATGGATGCAATCTTCTTGCCTTCGAGCAATCCACCGCATCGACCAAGGTTTGGCTGCAATATTGATGCCGCGCCTGCTTTGAGCAACTGATGAAACTCGTACTTTGTGGTGAGCCGCTCGCCTGCCGAAATTGGAATGCTGGTTGCGCGAGCAACCTTGGCAATCTCTTCTGGCGAATCTGGCGGCACTGGCTCTTCAAACCACAATGGGTCATACTTTTCGAGTTGCTTGGCGAGTCGAATTGCACCCGATGCAGTGAACTGACCGTGAGTGCCAAACAAGATGTCGGCGCGAGTGCCAATAGCTTCGCGTACTGCTCGCACCATCTTTACCGAGACATCAATTGCTTGCAGAGCAGGCTGGCGACCATCAAACACCGAATACCTTCCGGCTGGATCAAACTTGACACCAGTAAAACCGCGTTCAACCTCGCGCACTGCAGCCTCGGCTGCCGCATCGGGGTCGCTGTACACCGGGTCATCTGCATAGACATCGACGCCAACAGGTGGATAGAGATACGTATAGGCGCGCAATTTTTCGTGCACGCGGCCACCCAACAATTCGTACACGGGCTTGCCGGTCTCTTTGCCGCAGATGTCCCACATGGCCATCTCGATGCCGCTCACGATGCCACCCGTTGTGAGGTCGGGGCGCAACGAATACCCGCGGCCATACACATTGCGCCACATCATCTCGATATGGAACGGATCACTGCCAATGACGTGTCGTTGAGCAACTTCTTCAATCATCTTGGCTACAAGATGTGGAGAGTAAGTGGCGGTGTACACCTCGCCAATGCCCGTAATTCCAGAATCAGTGGTGAGTTTGACAAAAATAAAGTAGCGACCGCCAAAGCGTGGAGGTGGATTACCCACCACAAATGTTTTGACGTCAACAATTTTCATGAAAGAGCAGTCGCCTAGAACACAATCACGTTGCGAAGTGCCTCGCCGCGCTTTACTGCGTCGATTGCTTCATTGATTTCTTCGATCGGATATGTCTTGGTGACGAGTTCGTCCAATTTGACTCGACCTTGGTTGTACAAACCAACAAGGTTTGGAATATCGACTTGAATTCGAGCCGAACCCATCTTTGAACCCAGAATGTTTTGGCTGTAAGCAGCCATCGTGCCAGGATCGATTTCTGACATCACACCGCTCGCAGGCATGCCCACCAGCACTACCGAACCGCTCTTGGCCAACATGCCGTAAGACGAGTCGAATGCCGACTTGACACCAACGGTCACAAACACATAGTCGGCCCCGCGACCATCAGTGAGTTCGAGTACACGCTCTGCAACGTTTTCGGTTTTGGAGTTGATGCCATGTGTTGCACCAAATTCTTTTGCCGCAGCAATCTTGTTGTCGGCGATGTCAATCGCAATGACCGTGCGTGCGCCACTCACTCGTGCACCCTGAATTGCATTGAGACCAACTCCACCAGTGCCGATAACGACGACGTGACTACCAGCAGGAACTTTTGCTGTATTAGTAACGGCACCAAAACCAGTGATGACTCCGCATGCCAAGAGCGATGCACTTGCCATCGGAATTGTTTTTGGCACTGTCACACACTGCGACTCGTGTACGAGCACAAACTCGGCGAACCCACCCGTGCGCATGCTCTGCACAATCGAATTGCCCTTTGCATCAGTGATTGGCGATTTGGCATCGAGCGGAAATTGTGTCGAGCATGTAACTGGGTTGCCCATGCTGCAACCATGGCAATGGCCGCACGAGCGAATCAACGTGACAACAACATGCTCGCCAACTTTTACTGTCGTGACATCTGCACCTACTTTTTCGACAACGCCAGCGCACTCATGACCAAAAATAGCTGGCAATGTGCCACCCCACGCTCCGTCGGCATACGAGATATCGCTATGGCAGATTGCAACCGCGAAAACTTTGACACGAACTTCGCCAGGACCAGCATCGGCAATTTGCACTTCTTCGATGACGAGTGGTTTTCCAAACTCGCGACACACTGCTGCTTTCATGACCAAGACTCTCATTTCTTGAAGGTGGGGTATCAATTGACTTATTTAATGTAGTCGGCTGACTCTCTATCAAGAATGTCCATCAACTCGGCCATGAACATTTCGGACGCCTCAGGATAATCATCCCACTGTTGCCGTGTGATAGCAGCGATTTCGTCGCTCAAGAGGTGCAATTCCCGTCCAGTGGACAGCGCCAGAACCTGCAACTTGGAGGCGTGTTCCAAGTAATAGAGCTTTTCAAAACACTCGGAAACGGTGTTGGCGGCAACCAATATTCCATGGTTGCCAAGAAAGAGCACGTCCTTGCCCTCGGTCATTAATGAAGCAAGGCGTTCTCCTTCGCTTGGATCAAGCAACATGCCCATGTAGTTGCGGTCATAGGCGATGCGGTCATAAAAACGGCACGCATTTTGATCCAGCATCATAAATTCGAAGTCCTTCAAACATGCCAACGCGGTTGCATGCGGCATATGCGTGTGCATCAGCACTCTGGCGTGGGGCAAGTTGCGATGCAAATGCGAATGCAAGATCCACGCTGTCGGATCTACTCCGTAGTCAAACCCACTCTCTTTAATCGTCGAAGTATCAACGAGAATAAGTTCGCTCGCTCGCATCTTGGAAAAGTGACGACCGCGCGGATTAATCAGAAACTGCTGGCCGTCATCACTGACGGCAGCGCTGAAATGATTAGCCACTGCCTCGTGATAGTTCAGCCTCGCGGCCCATCGAAACGCAGCGGCTAATTCTCTACGAGTTCTTTTGTTCGCCACACCTGCCTCCAGTGATCAAATTGGACTAGCGAGAAATACCCTATTCCAATTCGGCAGGAAAGCCCGGTGCGCGTAAGTCTGAACCAGTTGCATCTTCGAGCAACTTGACGACCTGCGACGACCAAGCCTCGCCACCATATGCAGCCTTTGCCAATACAAATTGCTCGTTTGTCAGTGTTGCCAATGCGAGTGGCACACCAAACTCTTTGCCATACCCGAGCGCAAAGCCCATGTCTTTGAGTGCCAAGTCCATGGTGAAATTGATGTTGTAACTACCGTTGAGAATCACTTGGCTTTCTGTTTCGTGCACAAAACTATTGCCAGATGATTGCTTGATCGCTTCAAAGGCAATGCCGAGATCAAGTCCACCACGCTTTGCAAGCATCAATGCTTCACCTGCGGCAACCAAGTGAATGAATGCAAGCATGTTGGTGATCACTTTGATCACTGCTGCACTCCCCAACTTGCCGATGTACAACACCGGTTGACCCATCGCATTGAGTGCCTTCTCATGCGCCTTAAACACTGCTTCGTCGCCACCTACAAGCACTGTGATGTCTCCGTGTGCTGCTTTGTGAACACCACCTGTTACCGGCGACTCAAGCACATTGATGCCCTTTGCTTCACACATCGCGCCAAGACGCAATGTTTCGTCTTGGTCGTTGGTGCTCATGTCGATCCATGTTGCGCGAGTTGCACGTCCAGCAAGCGACTCAATCACACCACCAGCACCGGCAACAACAGCATCGATCGCGCGCGGCGAAGGCAAGCATGTAAACACTGTGTCTGATGCGTCGCACAGTTCTTTGATTGAACCCGCCAACTTTGCACCTTTGGCAACGAGCGGTGCTGCTGCGTCGGCATTGAGGTCATACACGGTGACTTCAAACCCGTTGCGCAGCAAACTGCCCGCCAAAAACTTGCCGATGTGACCTAGTCCGATAAATCCGCAACGCATATGATCTCCTGTCATAACTGAATCCAAGTTGTCTTCAAGTTGGTATAGCCCTCGATCGAGTGCAAGGAGCGATCGCGCCCAGTACCCGATTGCTTAAATCCACCGAATGGTGTGGTGATTGAACTGCGATCAAACGTATTGACCCACACGGTGCCTGCGCGCAGTTGACGTGCAATCTTGTGTGCCTTGGAAACATCGCGCGTCCACAATGCAGCGCCAAGACCATACTGCGAGTCATTGGCAATGCGCACTGCATCTTCGTCGTTGGTTACTCGAATTGAGCCAAGCACAGGGCCAAAGATCTCTTCTTGCTCGATCCGCATACCCGGCTTCACGCCCTTAAAGATGGTTGGCGGAATAAAGATGCCGCCCTTGACAGGCTCGACAGGAGTGCCACCCGTGTGCACAATCGCTCCCTCGCTCTTGCCAATGCTGATGTACTCATTCACGCGATCGAACTGCGAGCGATCGACAATCGTTCCCATTGCAGTCTTCGGGTCATATGTGTCGCCAGGCATAATTGTCTTTGAGACATCCTGAATCTTTTGCAGCAACTCGTCTTCAATCTTTTGGTCGACAACCATGCGAGTACCGGCATGGCATGTTTGGCCAGCGTTGTAAAACACACCCCACGCAATGGCCGATGCTGCGGCATCGATGTCCGGGCAGTCACTCAACACCACGTGTGGCGTCTTGCCACCGAGCTCAAGCGAGACAGCCTTGGCATTGCTTTCTGCCGAGTACTTCAAGAAATATTTGCCAACTTCAGTCGAGCCAGTGAAGGCCAGTTTGTTGACGTCCATATGCTTGCCGAGTGTGCCGCCACAGCTTGGGCCAAAACCATTGACGACGTTGAATACGCCTGCAGGCAAACCGGCTTGCACTGCGAGTTCTGCAAACAACAATGCCGATAATGGCGATTGTTCTGCTGGCTTCAAGATGACAGAGTTGCCACCCGCAAGTGCAGCGCCGACTTTCCACGAACTAATGATCAGTGGGTAGTTCCATGGAACTACAGCGCCGACCACACCCATCGGTTCGCGCTCTATCAAAGCAATCGAGTCACGAGGTACTGGAGCAATCTCGCCGTACAACTTGTCAATAGTTTCGGCATACCACTGAATGTTGTTGGCACACGATGCAACGTCAACATTGAGCGAATCGCTAATTGGTTTGCCGCAGTTCATGGTTTCGAGCAACGCCAGCTCTTCGGCATGATCACGAATCAGTTGTGCCCACTTGAGCATCACATTCTTGCGATCGAGTGGCGCCATTTCGCTCCAGATGCCAGCGTCAAATGTGCGTTTGGCTGCTGCAACTGCACGATTGACATCTTCGACATCACCCTCTGCAACGTTGGCAATGATGCTTCCATCACGCGGATTGATTGATTCAAATGTTTTGCCACTTGCCGCATCAACAAACTTGCCATCGATAAACAATTGCGTGCGCGATACTTTTTGGCCTGCGCGCTTTGTCCAGTCGGCAAGAGTGAGTTGTGCGGTCATGGTGGTCTCCGTCATGTTGGTTCGGGGGGAATATGTATTGATAACTGCGGCAAAACGGTATCAGCAATGACCCTTTCTTCTAGGATCTGAAGCGTGGAAACCAAAAAATTGCTGGTCGTCGCCTCGGTCGAGCGCACCGGCTCCACACTGTTGTGCTCAATACTGCGGGGCACGTTGGCCGCTGGCACCCCAGTGGAATACCTCAACATCCACACCCAAAACTTTGTCCGCTTCCGCGATAAATATGGAGTGCCAACGATCACTCCAGCTCGACTCCCTCTGAGCGCGCTTCGCAAACTGCTTGGCAAATCTGCATGGCGCGACATTTCGTATTTTTCACATGGCTCTTACTTGTCGTACCTCAGTCGACTTGCCCAAGTCAACACCACACAAAACGGTGTCTTCGGAATCAAGATGCACTGGAATCAATACAAGCGCCACTTGCTCGATCTCGATCTGAACGTCGACTACTGGGGTGTCCCCGTGCGCTGGGTACGCATCATGCGCCAAAACGAAATACGCCAGGCAATTTCGTTCGTACGCGCATCTCAGAGTGAGTCATGGAACAGCCACATGGAGATGCAACGAGAGCCAATCTATGACGGCGACGCAATCGTGAGTGCACTCGAACGAATCGCCAGCGAAAATACACAATGGCAAAAGTATTTTGTCGACAACAACATCGTGCCACTCGACATCACCTACGAGCAACTGACCCGCGACATGGACGCAACTGTTCGTTTGGTGATGGAGCACATCGATTCGCCCATCGACAGCGTTCCCGCCCCACAAACAAAGATTCAATCTGATGTCACCTCCAAAGAATGGGCAGAACGGTTTTTACTCGAGCACCCCGAGCACGCACACCGCGCCAACGTGTCAAGTTTGTAAGATAGAACAGTGAGCACCAAAAAGGTTTCCGACATCTTCGACCCAAGCGCCTGGCGCGAGGTTGAGGGTTTTTCGTTCAACGACATCACCTACCATCGCGCACTCGCCCACGGAACAGTGCGCATTGCATTCAATCGTCCCGAAGTGCGCAACGCATTTCGCCCTGCAACAGTCGATGAACTCTTTGTCGCTCTCGATCACGCTCGCCAATCAACCGACGTCGGTTGCGTGCTACTCACCGGCAACGGCCCATCGCCAAAAGATGGTGGTTGGGCATTTTGCAGTGGTGGCGACCAACGCATTCGGGGCAAAGACGGATACAAGTACGCCGACGGCGACACTGCGAGCACGATTAATCAAGGTCGCACTGGGCGACTGCACATTCTTGAAGTGCAACGGCTGATCAGATTTATGCCAAAGATTGTGATCTGTGTGGTACCCGGTTGGGCGGCGGGCGGCGGACACAGCCTGCACGTCGTTTGTGACCTCACTCTTGCAAGTAAAGAACACGCTCGCTTCAAACAAACCGATGCCGATGTAGCGAGTTTTGATGGTGGCTTTGGCTCGGCATATCTTGCTCGTCAAGTTGGCCAAAAGTTTGCTCGAGAAATTTTCTTTCTTGGGCGCGAATACTCTGCTGACGATGCTCAACGAATGGGCATGGTCAATGCTGTTGTGCCCCACAGCGAGCTTGAGGCAACAGCATTGCAGTGGGCCAAAGAAATCAATTTGAAAAGCCCGACAGCACAACGAATGCTCAAGTTTTCGTTCAACCTGATCGACGATGGCCTCGTTGGTCAGCAAGTGTTTGCTGGCGAAGCCACACGACTTGCCTACATGACCGATGAAGCAGAAGAAGGACGCAACGCTTTTCTAGAAAAGCGCGACCCAAACTGGGATGCCTTCCCATGGCAGTTCTAAATTAGTTTTTCGTGATTATCGAAGTCGACGACGCATCTGACGAACGACTGAATGCATTTCGTTGGCGCGAACGACAACTCAACACCATCGCGCAACGCAAGGCCGCACAAGTTAACAACCTCGAATCAACTGGAATGTTTGTCGCAGAAGGCGACCTCGTTGTTCGCCGCGCACTTGAGGCAGGCTGCAAACCTTCCGTTGTTTTGTGCGACCCAAAATGTGCACAAGATTTCGTTGCCGACATCACCCAACATGGCGGCATCACGCTGAGCGCCTCGGCCGACATTCGTCGCGAGGTCACTGGGCTTGGAGTGCCCCTTGACGCAATCGGAGTATTCCACCGCCCAGCTCTGCGCGATGCACAAACGCTCATCAGCACGTCGAACCGCCTCGTCATCCTCGATTGCATCGACAACCCCAGCAACGTTGGCGCCATTGCACGAAGCGCAGTTGCCCTTGGATGGGATGCAATGCTGCTCGACACCACATCGAGCGATCCACTTACACGCCGCGCATTACGAGTGTCGATGGGCACCACCTTCAACTTGCCATATGCACGAATCGCCGATATGCCAAGCACATTGAGCGATCTTGTCACGAGAGGTTTTGCCGTAGTTGGCATGGCACTCTCTCATCCTTCACGACCTGTTGTTCCAATGACTCATGTGCGCCTCGACGACACTCAGCCGCGTGCTCTTGTGCTTGGGTCTGAGCGACAAGGTCTCAGCCAATCCACGATCGAGGCGTGCACAATCCTCACCTCAATTCCGATGGCACCGGGCATCGACTCGCTCAACGTTGCGTCTGCAACCGCGATTGCGTGTTACGCGCTCAAATAGTTTCTCTACGCGTATTGACCATGGCCGTAGAAGCCATCGCCATGTACTCCATGAGTTGCTGATGAACCGCTTCATTGGGCGAAAGTTCATCGACTGCCGCCATCATGTGCACCATCCAACGATCTCGTTCGCGCTCACCAATCACGAATGGAAAATGCCTTTGTCGCAACTTGGGATGTCCCCGCTCATCGCTATACGTGGTTGGTCCACCCCAATATTGCTGCAAGAAAAGTTTGAGACGCTCTTTTGCGCCGCTCAGGTCGGACTGCTCCGGGTACATGGGCAACAGCACGTCGTCGGTAACTACTCCTTCGTAAAAACGATCCACCAACCGATCAAAGAAATGTGATCCGCCTACTTCGTCGAACAGACTCATGAACTAGAAAAACTCTGGTTCTTCCCAGCCGACAAATATGTCTGGCAGGTCTGTGCTCACAAGGTCGGTAAAAACTGCAGGACGCTTTTGCAAAAAGCTCATCACACCTTCGCGAGTATCTGCCGAACGACCGCGTTCTTGAATACCCCGAGAATCAACACGATGTGCCTCCATTGGGTGCGAAGCACCAAGCATTCGCCACATCATCTGTCTGGCAAGTGCCACCGAAACGGGAGCAGCATTGTCAACGATTTCTTTCGCAAGTTCGCGAGCAACCTGCAATAACTCGGCTTGCGGATGAATGCTTCGCACGAGCCCACCGCGCAGAGCTTCGTCCGCCAAGAAAACACGGCCTGTTAGCACCCATTCTTGCGCTTGTGCGATACCCACAAGTCGTGGCAAAAACCACGACGAACAGGCCTCTGGCACAATGCCACGGCGAGCAAACACGAAGCCCATCTTTGCCGTGTCTGAGGCAATACGAATATCCATCGGCAATGTCATCGTTGCGCCGATGCCCACCGCTGCCCCATTGATTGCGCCAATGATTGGCTTATTGCACCTAAACATGCGCAGAGTCACCATGCCACCGCCATCACGGCGCACCGATGTTGCAGTCTGGCCACTCATTTTGCCATCACTAAAGGTGTCAGCCCCATGCGACAAGTCGGCACCCGCACAAAATGCGCGACCACTGCCCGTAACGATCACTGCGCGCACGTTGTCATCGGCATCAATTTCGTCAAATACCTGCAGCAACTCATTCATCATGACGCCAGTGAATGCGTTCATCTTGTCTGGTCGATGAAGCGTGACCGTCGCGATATTGTCGCTGACCTCATACATAATTTCTGTGTACATGTGCTCAGCGCCTTTGTATTTGAGAGTTGTTACGTCTATACGACTATTTATCTACACGTCTAGGAATCGTGAAGCGGCAATGGCCGACCCAACAGCGCCAACAAGTGCACCGATTGCAAGAATTAAGAGCATCACTCCAGTGAGATACCCCGATGGAACTACAAGCGAACTAATACCGGTGCCGGGCTTGAACCCAGCGACACCATTGGTCCATGCAGAGTTGAGCACCCAGAGCCCACCGCACGACGCAATACCGCCAAGAAGCCCATGCAACAGGCCTTCAAGCATGAATGGCACGCGAATAAACCAGTTGGTTGCACCAACCAATTTCATCACTTCGATCTCGCGTCGGCGCGCAAACATTGCGGTTCGAATGGTGTTCCAGATCAGACCTACCGCCACCACCAACAACACGAGCGACATCACCAACGTTACTGTTCGCACAAATCGCGACAGCGTCGAGATCACTTGAAATTCGTCTTCTGCCAAAGCCACATCTTGCACACCTGGCAATGAACGGTATTGCTCACTCAAACTGCGCACGAGTTCGGGGTCTTGAGTGATTGGAACAACCTTGAACTGTGAAGGGATGTTGTCGGGTGTCAACAAACTCAAGGTGACTGGGTCGCCCACAAAAATACGCTTGGCTTCTTCATAACTCTGTGTTTTATCGAGATATCGCAATTTGTCAACGTCAATGATTGTCGGAGCAGCCTTAATCGTTTGATCAATCAACGAGATCTGCTCTGGTGTTGCGTCGCTTCTCACAAACACGATCATTTCAACATCGCCGCGCCACTGCACAAGCAAATTATCGAATGCGCGCTGAATTAAAAACGTTGCGCCCACCAACAACAGCGCAATAGCCGAAGTAAGAATGGCGGCGACGGTGAGGGTGAGGTTGCGTCGAAAACTCGCCCACATCTCGCGAAAAGCGTATGCAACGCGGGCGATCATTCGTACACCCCACGTTCTTGGTCGCGCACTATGACACCTCGGTCGAGTTGAATCACTCGCTTGCGCATGGCATTAACTACGCGGTGGTCGTGAGTAGCCATCACCACTGTTGTTCCTGTGCGATTAATTTCTTCAAGCAGCGCCATGATGCCCTCGCCCGTTGCTGGGTCGAGGTTTCCGGTTGGCTCGTCGGCCAACATGATGAGGGGCCGATTAACAAACGCGCGCGCAATCGATACTCGCTGTTGCTCTCCGCCCGACAATTGCTCGGGAAAGCGGTCTTCTTTGCCCGCAAGCCCAACCAACTCAAGCACGACTGGCACTTGACGATTGATCACATGTCGTGGCTTACCGATGACCTCGAGTGCAAAAGCAACGTTTTCAAACACCGTTTTATTGGGCAACAACTTGTAGTCCTGAAACACATTGCCCATATTGCGACGCAGGTATGGCACGCGAGACTCTGCCATTTCGTTGACGTTTTGCCCGGCCACCCACACATCACCGCGCTCGGGTTGTTCTTGACGGTTGATCAAGCGCAACAGGGTTGACTTGCCAGACCCAGATGGACCAACCAAAAACACGAAGTCGCCTTTAGCGATGTCGAAACTTGCATCTCGAACGGCCACCGTTTCGGTGCCGTACCTTTTGGTCACATTTTCCAAACGGATCATGGAGCCCCTCTCAGGCGACAAACAAAGAGTTTAGTTTATGAATCAGAGTTTGCACGACGCCACCGCAGAAAGCCCTCCATAAAGAGATTGAGGTCTCCGTCCAAGACCCCAGCAATATTTCCGCTCTCAATCTCGGTGCGCACATCTTTCACCATCTGGTATGGCTGCATCACGTAGGAACGAATCTGACTGCCCCATCCGATAGCAGGTGGTTTGCCAGCAATCTTTTTCATCGCGGCATCTCGTTCTTCTTCGATGCGTGACGCAACCATTGTCTTGAGTCGCTTCAACGCACTTTCGCGGTTTTGTAATTGCGAACGCTCTTGTTGCGACGATGCAACGAGTCCGGTTGGTTCATGGATCAAGCGCACAGCAGACGAAGTTTTGTTGACATGCTGACCGCCAGCACCCGAAGCACGAAATACTTCCATTCGGATATCTGATTCGTTGATCTCAACATCGGCCTCGTCGAGGATTGGCCACACTTGAACACTGGCAAAACTTGTTTGACGTCGACCCTGGTTGTCGAAAGGACTGATGCGCACCAACCGATGTGTGCCCCGCTCAGATGTGAGCAACCCATACGCATATCGACCACGCACCGTAAAGTCGGCCGACAAAATACCTGCTTCGGTGCCCAATGAGATATCGCCAATCTCGATTGCAAAGTTGCTGCGCTCTGCCCATCGCGTGTACATGCGCAAGAGCATCTCGCTCCAGTCTTGGGCATCGACGCCACCGTCTTTCGCATTGATCTGAACAATCGCGTCCATCTCGTCATGAATTCCGGTAAACAAACTGCGCAGTTCGAGTGCATCTAGTTTGGTGCGCACACCATTGATGCCGTTTTCCAGATCTGGTTCTTGACTTGCATCATCAATCTCTCGCGCCATCTCGTGCAGCACTTCAAGATCGTCCACCGACTCTGACAACTGTGCAAATTCGTCGAGATCGGCTTTGAGATTGACATATTCGGTGTTGATTTTCTTTGCGTTGTCTTGGTCGTCCCACAAGTCTGGACGAGCAACATCAACCTCAAGCACTTTCATGCGCTCGCCACCTGCTTCAACCTTGAGATAAACAAAGGCCTCGCTAACACGTCGCCGAATTTCGGTGAGGTCGTTGGAAAAATCGCGCATGGTTTTAAAAAGTCAATTAGTTGCGCCCGTGGCACAACTTGTACTTTTTGCCCGAACCACATGGGCACATCGCATTTCGCGGGGTTGTCGACCAATCATCTGCCGACTTGACAATCGTTTTCACGATTGGTTCTGATTGCAGTGGCACACCAGTTTCCGCGGCAGCAATCGCGGCAAAACCGCCATCGGATTCTGAATCAAACGATGTTTCTTGAATATTGCTCACGTGCAGTACTGGTGCTTCGTTTTTTACCACCTGCACATGCATTACGTATTTCACAAAGTCTTGAGCAATGCCCTTCATCAGGGTGCCAAACATCTCGAAGCCCTCACGCTGCCATTCGGTGAGCGGATCTTTTTGACCCATCGCACGCAGGTTGATGCCCTCTTGCAAGTAATCCATCTCTTCAAGATGTTCTCGCCAACGCTGGTCGATGATCCGCAACATCACTTGACGCTCGATCTCGCGCATCGTTGTTTCGCCCATCTCGGCTTCGCGAGCGGCATAAAAAACAGAAGCATCAGACATCACGAGGTCATACATTTCGTCGGTGTCGGCACACTGTTCGAGGCGATGGCTCGTCACAGTAGATGGCCAAAACGAAACAAGTTCGCGAGCCAAGCCGTCGAGATCCCATTCGTCGTTCGCGTCCGACACACAGTGACTGTCAATGAGCGAATCGACTGCTTCTGCCAAATACTCCATGGCAGCAACTTTGAGGTCGAGGCCTTCCAAAATCTGGTCACGGCGCTGATAAATAATCTTGCGCTGCTCATTCATCACTTCGTCATACTTGAGAACGTTTTTACGAATTTCGCCGTTTCGTTGTTCGACAGTTGTTTGCGCCCGCTCGATGGCCTTAGTTACCATCTTTGCTTCGATCGCTTCGTCATCTGGCAGTGCACGACCCATCACCCAACTCAAGGCACCAGTTGCAAACAAGCGCATCAATTCGTCGTCGAGGCTTAAGTAAAAACGGCTCTCGCCTGGGTCGCCTTGGCGACCAGACCGACCACGCAATTGATTATCAATGCGACGCGACTCGTGACGCTCGGTGCCAAGCACATAGAGGCCACCAACACTGCGCACCTTGTCGCCCTCAATCTTGCACAAAGCAGTAAATACGGCCAGCTCCTCGGCGTATCGCTTTTGTGCCGCGGCACGAGCCTCTCGGTACTCATCGGGCATTTGCTCGAGTGGCAGAGACAATGCAAATTCATCGATCAGCGTGTCGGCATTGAAACCCTCTTGCAGCACCTTGGCACGAGCAAGACCCTCTGGGTTTCCGCCGAGCATGATGTCGACGCCACGTCCAGCCATGTTGGTTGCAACAGTGACGCTGCCTATACGTCCGGCCTGCGTAACAATTGAAGCTTCGCGTGTGTGCTGCTTGGCATTGAGTACTTCGTGTTTGATGCCATGTTTGTCGAGTTCGCGCGACAGCAACTCGCTCTTTTCGACGCTGACAGTGCCGACCAAGACTGGTTGTCCCTTTTTGTGTTTCTCTTCAATATCGGCAACAACCGTCTTGAATTTGGCAGCTTCCGTCTTGAAAATTAAGTCTGCTTGGTCGATGCGCACCATCTCGCGATTGGTTGGGATGGGCACAACTTGCAGGCCATACGTGTTCATCAACTCTGCAGCTTCAGTTTGAGCAGTACCCGTCATTCCGGAGAGTTTGTCGTACATGCGGAAATAATTTTGCAACGTGACCGTAGCAAGTGTTTGGTTTTCTTCTTTGATCTTGACGCCCTCTTTGGCCTCGACAGCCTGGTGAATGCCTTCACTCCAGCGACGCCCTTCAAGAATACGACCGGTAAATTCGTCAACAATTTTTACTTCGCCATCTTGAATGATGTAGTCCTTGTCGCGCTGATACAACACCGCTGCTTTGAGCGCAACTTGCAATTGGTGCACCAAGTTTTGTTGCACTTCGTCATACAAGTTGGCAATGCCAAGTTGCTGCTCTACTTTTTCAATACCAGACTCGGTTGGCACAACCACTCGCTTGTCTTCTTCAACTTCATAATCAACATCGCGCTTGAGCGACCGCACGATCGAAGCAAACTGGTAGTACGACTTGGCAGCGTCGGCAATGCGTCCGGAAATAATCAATGGAGTGCGAGCCTCGTCAATCAAGATTGAGTCAACTTCGTCAACTATCGCGAAATAATGTCCGCGCTGAACTTTTTCTTCTTTGGTACCAGCCATGTTGTCGCGCAGATAGTCGAAACCAAATTCGTTGTTTGTGCCATACGTGATGTCGGCCATGTAATCAATGCGCTTCTCTGCCGCCGACGTGCGCACACCAGGAATGACGAGACCAACTTCGAGTCCAAGCCAACGGTGAATACGACCCATCCACTCGGAGTCGCGTTGCGCGAGATAATCGTTGGTGGTCACCAAGTGCACACCTTTTTGGGGTAACGCGTTGAGGTAAGCAGGCAATGTTGAAACCAACGTTTTGCCCTCTCCCGTGCGCATTTCGGAAATCCAGCCAGCATGCAGAGCAGCCCCACCCATCATCTGTACGTCGTAATGACGCTGACCAATGACACGTAATGACGCTTCACGAACCACTGCAAATGCTTCGACCAATAAATCATCGGTGTCTTCACCGCGCTCGATACGCGAGCGAAACTCGGCGGTCTTGCCTTTAAGGGCCTGATCAGACAACGCATGGATCTCTGGCTCTTGAGCATTGATATCGGGAATGATCTCGGCCAAAGCCTTGACCTTTTTGCCCTCACCGGCGCGAAGAATGCGATCAAGAAGGGCCATACGACCCTGAATCCTACCTTCGAAGGCCGTGCCTGAGAGCGCTTGCAATTGCCACACAGGTCACTTGTTGAGCGCCCGCCTCACGCAATGCGTTGGCTGCGCACCTCATGGTGGTGCCTGTTGTGACCACATCATCAACGACAATCACGTGTGTGCCACCCCGTAGATTGCGCGCTGAATACACCGAGCCCGCCAAGCGCGCAAGTCGCGGTGCCCCCGTTTGCACATTGGTAGAAGTTTTAATCAAGAGTCGCTTGCAGGGCACTCCAATTTCTTTAGCCAAGCGTCGGGCAAGCAATTCCGATTGATCGTGACCACGTCCACGCACTCGTTTTTTGCTTGTAGGCGCCCACGTCACCACATCACATACGGTCGAGACGTTCGGTAGATGTTGGATGAGTCGCTGAGCCAATAGCGCGCAGAGAACGGGCACCACTTGCCGCCGATTTCGATATTTCAGGCTCAGTATCAGCCTGCGGGCAATACCTTCGTAAGCAACAGCCACAACTGCACCCTCGCATGTTGGTTGTGGCATCGCAAAGAGTTTGTCTCGACACTGCGCACAAAGAGTTCGTGCAGCACAACCACACGCTTCACATCGCAATTGAAACAACATTGCTTACCTCCAAACCATTAGTGTTTGCGCGTGTCAAATTATTTTGTCGAACCGCTCAAAGATCGCCCGATCGAGCGACTCACCCGATGTGTGTTTGGGTTAACACTTTTCGGAACTGGAATTGGCATGCAAAAAGCTGGCAACCTCGGCTTGCCACCGTGGGACGTCTTTCATGATGGAGTCAGCAAGATCATCAATGTGCCATTTGGCCGAACCATTGTGATCACGAGTGTGTTTGTGATGCTGTTGTGGATTCCACTGCGCCAAGCACCAGGACTCGCAACCATTTTGAACGCTGTTGAGGTTGGCGTCACTGCCGACATCTTTTTGTCAATTGTTCCGCAGGCAGATGCGATGCCACTACGAATATTTTTGATGCTCGGTGGCATCGTGGTGACCGGAATTGGTTCGGGTTTTTACATCGGTGCGGGTCTTGGCCCTGGGCCTCGAGACGGATTGATGGTCGGTCTTGCAAAGCGTGGAATTAATATCGGTAGAGCGCGCACCGGCGTCGAAATCGCGGTGTTAGTCATCGGAATGCTGCTGGGTGGCTCGATCGGAATCGGCACCGTCGCATTTGCAGTACTGATCGGACCAATAGTCGCGAAAACTCTTCCGCTACTACAGATCCGACCAGCAAAATAAACTGCTGTTGTACACCAGCCAATTAATAGCGGTAGTTGTCTGCCTTAAACGGACCATTGTGCGCAATGCCCAGGTAGTCAGATTGCTCATCTGAAAGCTTGGTCAGCACGGCTCCGAGTGCACCCAAGTGCAGGGATGCCACTTTTTCGTCAAGTGCCTTTGGCAAGACGTACACACCAAGTGGATACTTGTCGGTGTTATTGAACAGTTCCATCTGAGCAATGACCTGGTTTGAAAATGAGCAACTCATCACGAAACTCGGGTGTCCAGTTGCGCAACCCAAGTTGACAAGTCGTCCTTCTGCCAACACGATCACTGCGTGGCCATCTTGAAACGTCCACAAGTCAGTGCCTGCCTTGAGTTCGTCGCGGGTTGCACCGCTGCGAGCCAAACCAGCCATATCGATCTCGTTGTCAAAGTGGCCAATGTTGCACACGATTGCGTTGTGCTTCATTTTTGCCATGTGATCAACAGTGACGATTGCTTCGTTGCCAGTTGCGGTCACAAACACATCGGCCGTTGAAACGAGTGCGTCAAGCGTGTTGACTTCGTAACCCTCCATGGCTGCTTGCAATGCATTGATCGGATCGATCTCGGTGACTACAACTCGTGCACCTTGACCGCGCAAACTTTGAGCACAGCCTTTGCCGACGTCGCCGTAACCACACACCACTGCCAACTTGCCAGCCAACATCACATCGGTCGCACGGTTGATGGCGTCGATCAACGAGTGACGACATCCGTACAAGTTGTCAAACTTGGACTTGGTAACACTGTCATTCACGTTGATTGCAGGAAACAACAACTCGCCTTTTTCTGCCATCTTGTACAGACGCTTGACTCCTGTAGTCGTTTCTTCGGTGACACCCTTAATCCGTTTGGCCATCGTTGTCCACTTTTTTGGCTCTGATTTGAGCGAGCGCTGCAACAGACCAAGCACAATTGCCATCTCTGGGTTGGACGCCGTTGTCGGATCTGGCACTGCACCTGCTGCTTCGTATTCGACACCCTTGTGCATCAACATGGTTGCGTCGCCACCGTCATCCAAAATCATGTTTGGGCCATCACCATCTGGCCATGTCATCATCTGGTCGGTTGCCCACCAATATTCCTCGAGCGTCTCGCCCTTCCATGCAAACACAGGAACACCATTTGGTTCTTCGACCGAACCGTTCGGACCAACAGCGATCGCTGCGGCTGCGTGATCTTGTGTCGAGAAAATATTGCAACTTGCCCAACGCACCTCTGCGCCAAGTTCGGTGAGTGTTTCAATTAACACTGCAGTTTGAATGGTCATGTGCAGCGAACCCGAGATACGAGCGCCCTGCAAAGGTTTTGTCTTGCCGAATTCTTTGCGCAGTGCGCGAAGGCCTGGCATTTCATGTTCGGCTAAGTGAATCTCTTTGCGTCCAAATGGTGCAAGAGAAAGATCGGCGACGCGAAAATCACGGCGTTGGGCAAATGAGGTCATACGGGTTCCTTCGTGAGTGAATGTGGCTGAAAGTTGATGAGCCCTGGCCAGCTGGCACGGGATTAGTTTGGCCCATCTAGACAAGCAATACTAGACGAAAACTACGATCCAAATGTAGGAGCGATGTGCCTATCGAGGATCCTTTGCGACAAGCGGTCGTGTTCACTTGCATCTATCGTGACTGCCTCATCGACCAGCATCACAGGGATGCCCTCAACGATGTTGTACTTGCGCTGCAACCGCGGGTTGTACAAGAAGCCTTCTGCTTCGAAGTAATACAGCGCCCCCTTGTCTTGTGGGCAAGCCAAAATCTGGAGCAACTTTGCATCGAGTGACATAACGCTCATCTTACAGTCGGAGGCTAGGTGCGCTTAAGCAGTGATGCTGGCGAGTAGCTCAACGACGTGGGTGTCGCACTCATCACGCGTAGAAGCCTCAAGGTTGAGACGCAACAGTGGCTCGGTGTTGGATGCGCGCACATTGAACCACCATGAACCGCAATTCACCGTCAATCCGTCGACGCGATCCTGTGAGTACGACCCATAGTCGAGCGCAATCCGCTCGATAACAGCATTGATGTCTTTGACCGTTGTGTTGATCTCGCCACTCGACGCATAGCGCTCGAGAGGTTGACGCATTTGAGAAAGTGATTTGCCCGTGTGGCACATCTCGCCCAGCACGCCCATCGTCGCAATGAGTCCGCTGTCGGCGCGATAGTTGTCGGCAAAGTAATAGTGACCAGAGTGCTCGCCCGCAAACACGGCACCAGTTTCGGCCATGATCTGCTTCATAAAACTGTGGCCGTTTTTTGTGCGAATGCCAATGCCGCCGAGTTCTGCAATCACTTCCGGTACGGCCCGTGAACAAATCAGGTTGTACAGAATGGTCGCGCCTGGGTGCGTGCGCAAGAATCGTGAGGCCAATAACGCAGTTGTCGTGCTGCCCGACATTCCGCGGCCCTTTTCATCAACAACAAACACTCTGTCGGCGTCGCCATCGAATGCAAGCCCAACATCAAAACCACCGGCCAACACTCGCGCTTGCAAGTCTCGCTGGTTTGCGGGCTGCAAAGGGTCGGCTGGATGATTGGGAAATGTTCCGTCGAGTTCGCCGTACATCACTTCAAGCTCAAATGCACCGAGTCGTTCAAAAACTGCGGGCACAACTAAACCGCCCATGCCATTTGCGGTATCGGCGACAATCTTGAGGGGACGCAACGTATCGGCACTAATAAATTTGACGACATGATCGACAAACTCTGAAAGCAGATTCATGTGGCTGAGCGTGCCAGCTTTTGCGGCATGGGTTGGCTCATTGCCTTCCATTACTGCAGTTGCGGTTACCAGCATCTCGCGCAAGCCATTGTCGATACCGATTGATCGCGCACCAGACAGGCAACACTTGATGCCGTTGTATTGCGCAGGGTTGTGCGACGCAGTAAACATTGCGCCAGGCATGTTGAACTTGCCCGATGCGTAGTACAACAAGTCGCTCGATGCTAAGCCAACGTTGGTGACATCTACTCCGTGCGCAAGTGCGCCGCGCTGAAATGCGTCGACCAGTTCTGGACCACTTGGTCGCATGTCGTGAGCAACAACAATGGCACTCGCGCCGGTAAATTTGGCGAATGCCACACCAAATGCGTAGGCGGCAGATGCATCCAACTGTTCCGGCACAATTCCGCGAATGTCGTAAGCCTTAACGATTGCTTGGAGGTCTGGCACGAGTTACAAGGCTACTGAAATTCTCTTCTCATTTGGCGTCGCCTATATATAAGGACTCCGATACCGATCAAGGTCAATAGATATGCCAAGTAATCGAGTGAGGTTGATCCGTAGTGCATCTTGACATTGTTGCTGGTGGGAATGACCACCATCATGTTTGGTGCAACGCGATATGGACCTTTTGCACCGTCCACTTTCCAGTTTGGAAAGTAACTCACGCGCACCAACACGGGTACGCCAATGGTGTCGACAGAAAACGACACCGTGTTTTGGCCTTGCACCACATTGCTCACAGCAACAGGCTTCAATAAAACGGGCACAATGGCTGGTGCAGGCATCACGATGTCGACCCGGCGACCAGATGCCCCTGGCTCACCGTCACGGCGAGCTAGATCAACTTGCGCATCGACGCGTTGCCACTCGCGTGGTCCAGCATCGGCTGGCATTGCTGCCCATTCATCCGGGTGCTGAAACCAGCTCATACCAATTTCAAGCCACCGTTCGCGCGGGTCACCATTTGCCATCTCAACAACAACAGGCTGCTGAGCAAGTGGCACCACCAAGTCACTCTCACTCACGCGAAAGATCACCCACGGACCAGATTGAGCAACTTTGACGAGTCCTGGCTGTGCCGTTGCTGCTGTTACCGCTTCAGGGGTATAGCCCATGAAGTACTTGACACCGAGCGTGCGCATGTACGCAACGCCCTTGGCCGCATCGTTGTTGTCGTATCGCAATTCTCGTACGGGGTTGCTGCTTTGCTTCGACATCGCAGCAGCAGTAACGAAGTGATACGGGGTCGTGCCCGCAGCCTCAAAAAACAGACCCTCCATCGATCCGATGCAACCGTCCGTCCAATACGGCAACAGCATCAAACCCATCGTTGTGCCGTACTTATTGAGGTCTCCATTGTTTTCCCAGAGCGCTCTGCCACATCCTTGCTCTGGGTCTGCACCGAGCGATTTCATGGTCTGCACCACATCGTGATATTCGCCGTACGCAGTCTTGCCCTCATAGCCCGAGAAATTCCAGCGCGCCCAACCATCAACAAACCCGTCGTTGGAAGCAGCGCCGCGAAGTGGACCCCATACGTATTCAGATTTATTTTGGGTATTGGTTGACACGTGTCCAAACGGCAACTCTTGAAAACGAAATCCAAGAACAATACATGTGACTACAACAAACGAAACCAAGACTCCAAAATTGAACGAGACCTTGTCCCGAACCGAAGAAATCTGAGCAATTTGCACAGTCTCTTCAGAGTGATGCTGAGCAATACCGCGTCGAACAATTCGTTCAAGCACCAACGCACGCGCAGCAAACGCTCCTACTTCATAGATGCCGATTGCAAAAAGAAAGTAGCGAAACAGATACAGGAACGGGAGTAAACGCGGATTCCAAAGCAAGCCAATGATCGGCAGACCTCCGCGCGTAAAGTACACGCCACAAGCAAGCACTAGGCAATACACACCCATCCACATGCCGATCTTGTGGCGACGCACCACCTGAGCGGCAAAGCCGATAACTGCGAGCGAAATGATGATGATGTCCCACAGACTGCTCAATGGAAAGAACATCTTCCAAAATGAGTCGGTCGATCCACTTGGTCGAGCCTCGTATTTCATGTCGGTCATGTATGCATGGCTCGTGACAAACGGAATCACCCAAAATGCCGAGAGTAAAAAAGCGATCGCAATGATCTTTGCGCCAAAAACAAGTGGCTTCTTGTCTCGAAGTCCGTCGGCTCCGCGCTGAACCCAAAACAACAACATCAGTGCTACTCCGACAAACACAAACAGCAGCACAATGCCATGGCTGAGAGCCGCCAATGCAATAACGATGGAGCCAGAGGCCAAGTATTTTCCGGTCTCAAGACCGCGAGCTACGAGCGCAAAACCCAAGATGCCAAGAGTTAATGCGATTGAAAACGAAAATTCACCAGCCATCGTTGACGCAATGTTTCCGCCATAGATCGTGAAACTTTCGTCATACAAAAATATTGTTACTGCTACAGCCAACATTTCCGGAATTGGGTATGCGAAGCGGGCAAACTTCCCAAACAGCCACGTGCAATACGGCAACGTCAAAATTCCTATTACCGCAGCGATCTTGATTGCTATGCCATACGGCAAAACAATGTTTAACACGACGATAAACAACGCTGGCACCACCATGTAATAGCGATACACGGGCAATCCCGCATACCAATCCATACTCCACCCCGCTAAGCGAAAATGATTGAGCAAGTGATCGCGCAAAAATGCTGGGCCCCACACATGGGCACCCATGTCTCCACCCGTTGGCGTGTTATTGCGCAAGATGAGTTCGGGATGCAAGGTGAGCAAAAGAAACACCGTCGCTCCGCCGACGACGATGATGGTCGAGAGGCGTTTCCAATAATCGGCATTCGACTCAAACTGCGCCGACCATGAGCGAAGTCGGGAAGTGTGTGCGTTGACGTCAGATTCGTTCACCACATCCCTATCTTATGATGAGTTTCAACTGGTGAGCGAAACAAGCAACAAGCCCGTCAAATTGAACGCCAGGTGGGTCACCACAGACAGCCCAACTCGTTGTGTGCGTTTGTAACAAAGCCCCAGCACGATGGCAAAAGCAAACAGGCCAGGAAATTCAATTGGCTTAAGGTGCACGACGGTGAACCATGCCGCAGTGATGAACAATGCCCAGGTGCCACCGATACGCGACTGCAATCCACCCTGGATAAAACCGCGATACACCAATTCCTCAACCAGTGGCGCTCCGACTACGACAACAAGGATGAGAACAACAAACCATGCTCCATGTGCAGCGTCGGCCATGTCTTTCGCCCGAGTCTCGACGCGCTGCGGGTTAAAAGTGTTGGGCCACCACTTGTTGAGCGGCCAGTTGACAGCATTCATGAGCACAACTTGGCAAAAAATTCCAAGAGGAATGCCCAGCCAATCTCTTGTTGTGAACCGCAGCCCAAAATATTCACGAAAATCTGTTCGCGAACGACGAGCAACCGCTTGCAGCATCAGCATAAACGGCACCCACAACCCGAGAGCAGAAAGCGCCAACACCCATGTGGTCGGCGAGTCGGCTGTGGCGCTGTTATCCACACCAGTTATTGACATCACTGCAGCGCTCAGTACTACGGCGGTCACATAACAACCGAGCCACAATAAAATGATCGAGATTACTGATCGATTTTTTTGCGGTTCAACACTTGGCGGCGGCCAAGGTGCCTGATTCATCCTGCTAAACGATTTGGAATCACCATCGTGAAGCGATCACGACGATCTTCAAGGCGCCATCCGGTGGGCACAACAAAGCGCTGCGAGTGGCGGAGACACAGGTCATACGCATGCGGGTCACGCTCTACTGCAAGGTCATCAATCCAGACCAATGCGCGCCCGTATTGATACGTCAGCGTTACGGCTGCTGGTTGTGAACATGTTGAGCGAGAACAATGACGGGCCATGTGCCCACAATAATCTCGATTGATTGCAGTTTGAGGGACTGTTCAATACTGCAACAAGTGTCCGTATCCAAGTTCCCATAGCATTGTCTCATGAGTAAATTGCCACCCCCACCCCCACCGTCAAACTCTTCATCTTCCAACCCTGGATCGTCGCGTAAACCACGCAAAGGTCTGTCAAACAAATCAAATAATTCTGGTGGCTCGCCAACGGGCAAAGATCGACCGTCAATGCCAAGGTGGGCAGTTTGGGCACTCATCGCAGTAGCCGCAGCACTGATTATTGGACCACGTTTTATTCCTTCAACGACGGCAACAAAATTTACCTACACACAATTCCTCGAGGCTGTATCTAATGGCCAAGTCACCTCCATCAAAATCAACAACCTCTCCAACATCATCAGCGGAGAGCTGGCAGACGGCGACTCATTCACAACGACTGGTGCTGTCACACTGTCCGACGCAGACGAACAACTTCTCAAGTCAAAAAATGTTGACTACGACTACTCAACTCCGCAGGGCAACTTCTTCACCAGTCTGATTCCGATCTTGCTGCCATTCCTCTTGATCATGGGCTTTTTTATCTGGATGCAGCGACGCGCGATGGGCCAGGCCGGCAGCATCATGTCGATTGGTCGGAGCCGAGCCAAAAATTTCAATGCCGACAAGCCTGTCACCACTTTTGCCGACGTGGCCGGGTATGAAGGCGTCAAGCAAGAGATCAAAGAAGTCGTTGACTTCTTGCGCACACCAGAGCGATTTAAAGAAATCGGTGCTCGCGTGCCGAAGGGCATTTTGCTCGTTGGTCCTCCGGGCACTGGCAAAACATTGTTTGCTCGCGCAGTTGCTGGCGAAGCCGGCGTCGGATTCTTGTCGGTCACTGGCTCTGACTTCATGGAAATGTTTGTAGGTGTTGGTGCAAGCCGTGTGCGCGACCTCTTTCAACAAGCAGCCAAGATGGGACGCGCAATTATTTTTGTCGACGAAATCGATTCGATCGGTCGCAAGCGTGGCGCAGGTCTTGGCGGTGGGCACGACGAGCGCGAGCAGACGCTCAATCAAATGCTGGCCGAGATGGACGGCTTTGAAGCCACCGAGGGCATTGTTGTGTTGGCAGCAACCAACCGTCCAGACATTTTGGATGCTGCACTGCTTCGCCCAGGTCGCTTTGATCGCCAAATCATTGTTCCATTGCCAGAATCAGACGAGCGTTTGGCGATTCTCAAAGTGCACTCGGTGGGCAAGCGCATGGGCCAAGACGTTGATCTCGACACCATGGCTAAGGCAACTCCTGGCATGAGTGGCGCCGACTTAGCCAACCTTGTCAACGAGGCAGCACTCTTTGCTGTGCGTCGTGGATCAACCCATATCGAGCGCATCGACTTTGAAAATGCTCGCGACAGAGTCGTCTTGGGAGCCAGCCGTGAAAGCCTCGTGCTCAACGCAGAAGAAAAACGCGCAACGGCATATCACGAAGGTGGACACGCAGTTCTTGCCACCGTGTTGCCACACAGTGATCCACTGCACAAAGTAACTATTCTCCCCCGCGGTATGGCGCTCGGTGTCACGTGGACGCTGCCAGCAGAACGACACACGTATTCGCGTGAGTTTTTCGAAGACGTGATCTGCAAAGCAATGGGTGGACGTGTTGCAGAGATGATGGTATTTGGTTCACTCAACAGTGGTGCCGCCAACGACCTCGAACAAGCCACAGGAATTGCGCGTCGAATGGTTCGCGAATGGGGCATGAGCGATGCAGTTGGCCCAATGGCATGGTCTGGACAGCAGCAGGTTTTCCTTGGCGAAGACTTGATGACAAGTGGGCGCGAATACTCCGACGAAACGGCGCGCAAGATCGATGAAGAAATTGGTCGCATCTTGCTCGAGCAAGAAAAACGCGCTCGTGTGATGCTCGAAAAGCATCGACCAGGTTTGGACTTAGTCGCCCAATCCCTTCTCGACAATGAGACAATCGATGGTGCAATGGTTTCTCGCTTAGTCCAACAAGGGCTCGGTCAGCCAACACGGGTCACCGAAGGTAGATCGTCCAACGATTCACCAACTCAATTACACGACTGAGTCTCGAACCCTCGCCAACGCAGCCCACATGTCGGTTGCGGTTACTGGTCCTAAAAAATTTGCCTGCACGACCCCGTTTGAGTCGGCCATTAACACCGACGGAACAGCATCGATCTTGTAACGAGCATGCAACGCTCGTTCTGCCGTGTATTCAAGTATCTGAATCGCAACGCTAGTTGTTTCGAGCACTCGCACTTTACGTTCGATATCGGCACATGTCGTGCACGAAGCAGAGGTAAATGCCAACACAATCCACTGCGCATCTGGTCGCACAAAATCTGCTCGATCTATTTGGGTTGGCAATTCTGAAGTGCCTTGCGTGGGCGCGTCTACTTGTCGTTTGCGTTGCCACAGATTGGCAAGCAATGCAACCACGATCACTACTCCAACAATCACAAACCGAATCACGGCGCTAACACATCCACTTGTGGTGAGGGCAAATGCGGAAGCGCAAGCGCTGCACTACGTCCGATGAGGTCGTGACCTCGCAAGAACAGCCGCTGCACTACGACCGCCATTGTTGATTGCACAATGATTTGCGCATCCGGCAATCCTGGTGGAACCCCAACCGACAACACGCCGCCTGCCGACAACACCAACGATTCAAGCCCCCCGAGCACCACTGCACCCGCTGGCCCAACCTGATACACGCTCACTGTTGCCTCTTGGGATGTCGTGTTCATGATCTGCAAAGCATCTTCGCTCGACGAAACCCCACTCGGAGATGTCCACATTGTGGATCCAGAATTATGCGGTGCACCCAAAACGATCGAAGTTCCTACCGTGTTGCCATCACGCCGATTGATGACTTGCTCAACAACGATTCCAAGCGAATCACCCTTGTCTTGATCATTTGTCGACACGATGATTCCGTATCTTCCAACGGGAAGGCTCGGAATCGTTCCGGTATCGATAGTCGTGACACGGTGAGCGGGCGCTGTGATCAACAGTGGTTCAATGCTGTTTGCCGAGTCACTGCCGTTGATAAAAACAACGCTCAACGAACGATCACGGCTGCTTGGGTTGTAGATAATCAGGTTTTCTGAATTACCCGCAATCTTTTCACCGTCGGCAAACCACCATTGTGTGCTCATGGCTGGTGCACCAAGACTCATTGAATAACCGAGGCGACCTTGACCCAAATAGTGCTGTGCTCGCCCCGCCACCAAACGTCCTGATGATGCATGAATGGAAACCGCCACGATTGGTTCATTGCGCGCACCTTGTTCATCCATTGACAGTGCAACAACAGAGTTTGGAGGCAACACAAAGCCCTGCAATTGCTCTGGGCTGCGTTGCGAATCTGTCGTCACGAAGGTGATGTCGACAACCGTGGCATCCACATACGGATTCGTCATCACTATTTGTTCAATTGAATCGGCACCGGTAAAACCATCGGCGAAATACCAATCTTTGGACGGTTGCGTAGCGCACAGCACTACTGCGTCACCAGCTGGATGCCTCACGATCTGTTCGACAGAACCCTCGGGGCCAACTATCTCGACAATTGCACTTACAAACGGCGAGGTAATGCCGCCTCGAGCATCGAGCGTGATGTGCGATCTAGCCGGCACCGACACTGCATTGACCACAGGAGTTTGATCTTTGCTCAGCAACGTTACGGTTGCAGAAAAATCTGTCTCGGAAGAGTTTGCAATCACCAAACTGCTCGAGATCGTGTCGTCATTTGCTGGCACACCAGGACAAAACCAATTCGTCGTCATTGCATCTTCGCTCGAAACAAATGGCATTTCAGCGATGCCTGTGGCTGCCAAAAGATTGCTTTGCGTAAGATCGTTTTGCACATTTCCATCACTGTTGCCGTCGATCGTCACCAGAGTCGCACCCGCAACAAGCACCACAACAACCAAAATCAATTGGCGCACTGTCATATGCGACGGTGTTCCGGATGCAAAGAAATTCGACTTGAGTTTCACGATAACCCGTTGCCTTCTTCGTCGGTGTGAACAGTTGTGTTCGAAAATTTCAACACAACATCATTCGACTCGCCAAGCACAATGGGCTGAATGCGGCGCACGCCGATACGAGATTTTAAGCGCTTGACATTAAATGTCGCAATGATCACGATGCTCCACAAGATCAATTGCATCAAGAGCAAAGCCAAGTGACTCCATGGAGTTCTAAAACCGAGAGTCGCCACACCCGCCGCAGGCGAATCGAAGGCCGTTGTTCCTCCAAATGCAACGCGAGGGATGACGTCAGAGTCATTGACATGCAATACCAAGTCGTCGCTAAAAGGAACAGCGACGTGCACCGTTCCACTTTCAAGAGAAGTTGGCAGACTCCCGATATCACCAACCCGCGGTATCACCTGCTCTACTCGCAATTGTGACGACAGAAGAGCGTTGGTTCCACCTTGCTGGCTCAAAACCGCAGACGCTTCATCGAGTTTCGTCAGTGAAGGTATGTATGCCATGTTTTCGAAGATCACGAGATCACTTGCAGTATAAACACGACGAAAATCAAGCTGTAGCGAGAGTCCATCCAATAATCCAGTTGGCGCCTCGAGCGGTTTCTTGTTGGTCGACGCAGCACCATCGATAATTGGCACAACGATATAGCGCACACCAAGACTTGATAGCAGACGACCTGTTCGCACGGTCTGTCGAGAAATTGCTGCATTCAATGCCTGCCCAGCGGCATCGGTAAGCGCATTACTTGGCGCCAACCAATGATCGCGCATGGTCAGTTCTCCATCTTGAGCGATCGCAAAAGCAGTTGTGTCGTTCAGTCGCATCGCAGGCAACCCCAACACCTCGCTTCGTCCTACATATACAACGTTGTAGTCACCAGACTCTGGGTCGGTTGGCAACTGCGCCACCAATTGAGCAAGTGAAACTTTTGGCTGACCCCAACGCCCATTTGCGGTCTGAGCAAGTACGGGCAAACACGCAATGGCAAGGCATACGCCAGCAATGCCAGCAAGAGCTTTCCCCCATCTGAAAGCATTTTCGGATTGATCATCAAAAACAAAACTTGCCATGGTGGTCGAAGCCAACGAAAGACCGCATGCGACCACTACGAACATGACGCCATATTCGGGAACACCAAGATGCACGTACCCGGCATCGATCAAGGCGATTGCGATACAAGTAGTCACAACAAGAGTTGCAGATCTTGCTGCCCACACCAATTTGTCGCCTCGCACAATCAGCAGGCCAACGATCACAGGCACATAGAAGCCGAGCACCAACACAGAGATTGCAACTACTCCGCCATCCATCCGAGCAAGCGTTGCAATTCCAATGTGTCCGTTGCTAGTTGATTGCACACCAATAATTTGTTGCCACCAATCTGTCGCAAAAAATCCGCCAGACCATGGAAAATTCAACGCCACAGCGCCGATACTCATCACCACCAACAATTGTGCAACTGCAATAACGGCTCGCAGTCGAACTCGCAAAACAAGGTCTGCAATCATCCACGCGCCGCCTGCCCAGAGAGCAACAATTGCAAAAACCGGAGCAAACGCCATCACCACGGCACCAAACAAGATTGTCGTTGCCAACAACTGAGTCTTTTGAATACCGACCGGACGCTGACCAACCCGCACCAACAACCTCAGCATCCACGGCAGCGCAGCAAAACACACCAAAACCTCAAATCGGCCTTGAGCAACTGCGACATATGGAATAGGGACTGCTGCATAGATCAAAAATCCGACGATTCGTGCGCGCGAACCAAAAAAACCACTCGTTACTTGCCACATGCCAAAACTGCCCACCACAATTGCGCCAACTACGCCAAGTGTTTGCAATGCGCCGATCCTTCCCAGCACACCAGCACCAGCAATTGCGAGCAACGCAATCCCTGTTGGGTTTGCACCCGCCTGACCAAATCCCCCATGCCACCAACCGCTCACAAACGACGAGAACAATGCTGACGGCGATTCAGTTGCACTTCGAAGTGGCAAGAATTGGCCAACCGATGCAACTCCATTACCAATCAGTCCTCGGCTGCCGATCACAATAAGCCCAATTACAACAAGCGCAATGATGCCAACAGTTCGCGACTTTGGATCTGCAAGATCCTGCGCACTCAGTCCTGACAACTCTTGAACGCGTGTCTGTCGTTTACGAATAAATGCCCACAGACGAGCGCTCCCACGACTCTGTAGGTCATGGATTTCTGCAGCAGGGATCCGTCGATATGGTCGCACCTCTGCTCGTCGTCGCACGATGTAACCAACATCCAAGATCACCGCTACTGAAGCACGTAGCGACGACTGTGCTTCTCGAAATGTTCCATTGAAGACACCGATGAACACTCGCGCAATTGCCATGATCAACAGTTGCATCATCACGACAGGCAACTGAACCCTTCCCGACAATGTGGCCACTGTGCGCACGCGATGTCTTGCCTCGAGCGCACTCATGGTTGCAATCGATCGCGATGCATTCATCTCTGCTCGATGGCGCGCCCGAGCAGTTGGCACAACAAGTACGCGCGCGCCGCTCAGATGTGCTCGCCAACAAAAATCCAGGTCTTCACCAAATAACGCAATGTCGGGAGAAAAACCACCAATCTCGCGAAACAAGTCTGCTCGCACCAGCAAGCATGCAGATGGAAGCAAGAACACGTCGCGTACTGCATCATGTTGTTGCTGATCTTTTTCACCTGACTTAACCAAGGGATTGATATCGCCAATGCGGTCTGCTCCAAGTCCAACACTCTGCAACACCGTGACGTCATCCCACATCACCATCTTTGGTCCAACAACTGCAGCATTCGAGCGAAACATCTCATCGATCATGCATGAGATCGCATTTGTATCCAATGCAACATCGTCGTGCATGAAACAGAAAAATCCGCCATCACCCTCAACCAATCGACCCACTTCGTTCATCAGTGGCCCAAACCCAGGATTGCCCTCAACCTGGCGAATGACGGATGAGGGTAAATAATGACGAATACGGTCGCTCGTTCCTTCGCTTCCTGATTGCACAAAAAACAGTGTTTGCAGATTTGTATAGTCCTGATTGGCAAGCGCTTCAAGTACCTCGTCGAGCCAAGGGCACGGTTGGTAAACCACTATCGACACCACGACGGGTGGAGCCTCAATTGCTGGTGTGCGAGCACCCACATCTGCATAACCGGCCGGATTTGTCACGATCGTCACAGTTTAGTTGCGCCCAGCCGTGCGACTTCTGCCCACGCAGGTGATCCCTGTATCACTATGAGCGCTTGCTTTTACGGGCACCCATAGATACCGTTTCACTCTCCACAGTGAACAGGGTTGACCTTTCGTGACTACAGCAAATTCTGAAGTTGATCGCTTGAAGCAGATAGCTACAGACGTGGCGTACACATCTGTTGGTATTGGAATACTTGCATTCCAAAAAACGCAGGTGCGGCGTCGCGAATTGATGGAAGAGATTCAACACGAGTTTCCCCATGCCACTGCATTTGTTGCCAAACAAGTAGATACCACCGTCAGCAGTGTCGCGATGTTGTTGACATCGCTCATCAACTCTCGCACTGACTCGCACACCACCAAGTAACATCGGGTTGCTTGTCTCAATCTGACTCAATCTCCCCGACATCTACACAGTCGACAAGTAGCAGTCGCTTACCCCTACCCGAAGGAACCCTCACGGTTGGCGTCGGTTTGTTCATCGCCGGTATTTCAGCATTCATATTTTTCAAAATTGGCCAGCAGGCACTTGGCCAAGACGGATTCAAACCAATTGTGGCCATGTGGTTCATTGCGTTTTCGCTCGCACCCGGTTTTTTTCTTCCTATCGAGCAAGAAGTAGGCAGAGCTCTTTCTCACCGTCGAGCCCTGCATCAAGGCGGTCGACCAGTCGTCCGCCGCATGATGCCACTCGCAATTGGGATGCTCGTTATGTTGGCTGCTGTTATCGCAGCAACCTCGCCGTATTTAACAAAGCACTTGTTTGATGGATACGGAATTGTCGTGGTGTGTCTCATTCTCACACTCGTGTCGTACGCACCAATGCATTTGGCGCGCGGTATCTGCTCTGGCTCACAACGTTTCGGCGCCTACGGAATCATCATCGGTGCCGACGGAGCCGCGCGCGTCATCGGTGTTGCAGTGTTGTGGGCACTCGGCATTCAAAGTGTCGGTGCTTTTGCATTGATGATTGCACTTTCCCCACTCGTTGGAGTCATAGGAGTCGGCCTAGCCGGCAAATTGCACACCGATGAAGGACCACCCGCACCATGGCCGGAAGTAACACCAAATCTCGGCTGGCTCTTGATTGGTTCGCTGTTTGCAGCTGCGCTCGTGAATGCGGGGCCAATCACGGTCGACATCTTGGGCACCAATGCCAAACCAGAATTGATTACGCAATTTGGTAATGCCGTTATTTTTGCGCGCATTCCTTTGTTCTTGTTTCAAGCAGTACAGGCCGCGCTCTTGCCGCGTCTTGCCCGACTTGCCGCACAGGGTCATCTGGACGAATTTCGTCAAGCATTACGCAAATTGTTGGTGCTTGTCGTTGGCGTAGGTGTTGTTGGAACCGCCGGAGCATTTGCAATTGGTCCTGCCGTACTCAAACTCGTGTACGAAGGCGGAATCGATCGTCGCACGCTCACATTGCTGGCACTTTCGAGCGCGCTCTACATGGTGGCCGTGGCGTTTGCCCAAGCAACAATTGCCTTACAAGGGCATGCAATTGCGGGTATTGGTTGGGCACTTGGCTTTGGAAGTTTTGTCGCCATTGCAGCGTGGTCCAGTAACGATCTCTATCTTCGAGTCGAACTCGCTCTCGTAGGCAGTTCGCTTGTGGCGCTTGTCAGTTTTATGGTTGCGTTGCGCAGCCGAATGCTCAAGCTTTCTTGAGGCGGTTCGTTTCGTAGGCGATGTCGTGTTGCACCATCATGTCGACGAGTTGATCAAAACCAACTTCGCGCTTCCAACCCAATTTTTTCTCGGCTTTTGACGGATCACCAATCAATAAATCGACTTCAGCTGGACGGAAATATTTTGGATCGTGCTTGACATATGGGCGCCAGTCACCAAGACCGGCCTTGTCAAACGCGAGAGTCAAGAAATCTTCAACGCTGTGTGTCTCTCTGGTTGCAATGACGTAGTCATCTGGTGCATCTTGTTGCAACATCATCCACATGGCCTTGACGTAGTCGCCGGCATATCCCCAGTCGCGCTTTGCATCAGTATTACCAAGCACGAGTTCTTTGTCGATGCCAAGTTTGATGCGGGCAGCAGTGTTGGTGATCTTGCGAGTGACAAACTCGAGACCACGTCGCGGACCTTCGTGATTAAACAAGATTCCAGAGCATGCATACATGCCGTAACTCTCGCGATAATTGACAGTGATGTCGTGACCAAAAACTTTGGCAACACCATAAGGCGAGCGCGGATGAAATGGTGTGAGTTCGGTTTGAGGAGTTTGGCGTACTTTGCCAAACATCTCGGAGGACGAAGCCTGATAGAAACGAATCGGATTATTTTGAGCACCACCCACCATGCGCACTGCTTCGAGCGCCCGAAGCACACCGAGCCCTGTCACGTTGGCAGTCAATTCGGCTTGGTTAAATGACATCGCCACAAACGAGATGGCTCCAAGGTTGTAAAACTCGTCAGGCTGCACATACTCAAGAGCAGTCACCAGGCTTGTGAGGTCGGTGAGATCTCCTGGCACAACTTCAACTTCAGGAAACTCGTCGCGCAACAGTTCGGCGCGGGGATTGTGCTGACCTTTCATCATTCCGTAGACCTTGTAACCCTTGGTCTGCAAGAACTCTGCGAGGTGACGTCCGTCTTGGCCGGTAATACCGGTGATAAAAGCTTTGCGCATACAGGGCAATTCTAGCAGTTGCCAATATCCAACCATGTAGCAACAGAGTCACGTAGCCACGAACCGATTTATAGTTACGCTCAACGGGGTGATCTGTGTACTTGCAGGCGGTGTTGGAGCCGCTCGCTTTCTTCGTGGCCTCATCCAAGTCGTGCCCGCCGCCGATATCACAGCCATTGTCAACACTGGCGACGACACCATTTTGCACGGACTCAATATTTCGCCCGATCTCGACACAGTTACATACACATTGGCAAACGCAATTGATCCGGTTCGCGGTTGGGGTCTCGAAAACGAATCGTGGACCGCAATGGGTGCACTGGCACGATTTGTTGACGCGCGACCACAGGGTTCAAGCGCCGCACCCACATGGTTCAACTTGGGCGATAAAGATTTAGCAACACATTTCTATCGCACTGCCCGACTCTCAGAAGGCGCAACGCTCGCCCAGGTGACTACCGAGATCTGCAAGAGTTTTGGCGTTGACGTTCACCTTGTGCCGATGACCAATGATCGAGTTTCTACAGTCGTCACTCTCGCCCAAGATTGCGCTGCCGGATCGGCTGGCACCGAAATCACATTTCAGGAATACTTTGTCAAACATCAGCACTCGGTGGCCGTGCGCAACGTGCACTTTGCTGGCGCATCGACCGCATCTGCACTTGGTCTCGACGCACTGAGCAGTGCCCAAACAATTGTGATTGCGCCGTCAAACCCACTCGTTTCAATTGCGCCATTGCGCGCCCTGCAAGGAGTCGATGCGGCACTCTCCAAACGTCGCGATTCGGTCGTTGCAATCTCTCCCATCATCGCTGGTGCTGCGCTCAAGGGCCCCGCCGATCGACTGATGACCGAACTCGGCCATGAATGTTCGGTTGTAGGAGTTGCAAAACTGTACGCACCTATTTGCGGAACACTTGTTATCGACTCGGCGGATGCGCATCTTGCACAACACGTTGAAGCCCAGGGCATGCGATGCGTCGTTGCCGACACTGTCATGAGCACGCCTGCTAAATCACAAAATTTGGCCCGAGTCACACTGGAGAATGCAACATGAAGATGACTGCTTGGAGCGTCGAAGGCATTGGCGAAATAGTTCCTGGAGATCAACTCGGAGACATCATTGTCGAATCCTGTCGCACCGAGCCCAACGGGCCGCTTCTCGATGGCGACGTGCTTATCGTTACGCAAAAAATCGTCTCCAAGGCAGAGGGACGACTCGTTGCAATCGATCCAGACGACCCTGTCAGTCACAAACAACTTGTAGAGGACGAAGCGGTACGTATCGTGCGTCGTCGCGGAGATCTGATCATCACCGAAACAAAGCATGGCTTTATCTGTGCCAACAGTGGCATTGACTTGTCAAATGTTGAGCGAGGTTTTGCTGCACTCTTGCCGATTGATAGCGACCGATCTGCACGACGCATTCGAGACATCATCAAAGCCAAACTTGGAGTCACCGTTGGCATCATCGTGAGCGACACATTTGGGCGGCCGTGGCGCAATGGTCTCACCGATGTCGCCATTGGCGTTGCCGGAATTGCAGGCGTAGTTGACTTACGCGGAACTCCAGATGCACTCGGCCGCGTCATGCATGTGACAGAGGTGTGTGTTGCAGACGAACTCGCAAGCACGGGTGAACTCGTGATGGGCAAGTCATCTGGCATTCCCGTCGCCATTATCCGTGGCGTCGACCCAACCTGGCTGCGAGATTCTGCAATGAGCGAAATCGTTCGTCCAGCACAAGAAGATCTTTTTCGATAACAAGAACTTAATTTTTGTGCGTAAAACTTTCTTGAATCGTTTCTAATCCTTCACCAAGGGTTGTCCATGACGACCAACCCAACTGAATGCGTGTGCGCACTGTCGACACTGCGAACCTCTGCACATCGCCTGGCCGTGTAGGCAGTTTTTTGGCGCGCAACGTACTGCCTGCGCCCAACTGTTTCCACAGCTCTTCAATTGTCGTTTGCACGCCCGTTCCTGCATTGAGCACGAGTCCGCCACCTTTGGCAATTGTGCGTGTCAGCACATCAACTGCATCGTCGATATACAAAAAATCTCGTGTCTGTTTGCCATTGCCATAGATCTCTGGGTCTTGATTGCGAATCACTCCAGACGCAAACGCCGCCACCACTCCATCTTCAGGACGCTGGCGCAACCCGTAGACGTTGGTCATTGCCAACACAGTGAATTCAATGTCATGCATTTCTCGATACACGCCAAGCAAGTCGATCATTGTCTGCGCCATCACATGCGGCACTCCAATCGCATCGGCCTTGCGTCCCTCTTTGACTGGTAGATATTTGGCGGGCACTTCGCCATACACAAGCACGGCAGGCAAACACACGACTACCTTGGTTACGCGATGACGTCGCGCTGCTTCGAGCACCGAAAGCAGCATCGGTGCAGCACGCAAAACCGAAGCAGACTCGGTTGCACTCGGAGGCAAGAGCGCCAAATGAAAAATCACATCGGGTTGACGCAACCCCACGAGTTCCCCAAATTCGACAGTCGAGATATCGAGATGATGAAATTTGAGGGCTCCACCCATCTGCCGAGCAACCGACAAGTTGGCAAGAGATCCCGTCGATAAATCGTCAACAACATCGACTGCATGCCCGTCTGCAAGCAGACGCTCAACAAGATGCGACCCAATAAACCCTGCACCACCACAGACGAATACTTTCGACTTTCGGGTGACAGCCATGGCTTTGCCTATCTCGGAACTTGTGCCGGATCTTGTGCGGGCACCTGAGCATTGCTGCACTCCGCATTTTCAGCCACAACACCAGTAGATCCGATAATCGAGTGAGTCACCTGAGAATTGGCGCCAACTGTTCCCATCACCAAAGAGTCAGTCACGACAGCGCCTCGACCTATGTGAGCACCCGGCAACACAACCGAGCGTTCAATGCGCGCGCCGTCGAGCACCACTGCGTTTTGGCCAATCACGCTGTTTACAATCGTTGCTGATGCACCAACAGTTGCCGTTGGGTGTATTGGTCGATCAGTTGATTGCAATGCCCGCTTCGACACATGAATATTTGCCGAAATATATGTGTCAGGGCGACCTGCATCAATCCAGTAATCATCTGTCGACAATGCAAACAACGCTTTGTCGGCAACCATTTGGGGAAACACCACTCGCTCAATCGACAGTTTCTTGTCTCCCGGCATTCGCGCAAGCGCCGATGCCTCAAACACATAGGTGCCGGCGCTCGCAAAATTGCTCGTCGTCATTCCTGGTTGTGGCTTTTCCAAAAAGCGCAGTACTCGCCCGTTTGCATCTGTTTCAACAATTCCGTATTGCGAAGGGTCATCAACTGGCGTGAGCGATATCGTCCCCTCTGCACCTTGACTGCGGTGAAATGAAATCAACGACGCAATGTCAAGATCGGTCAGCACGTCACCATTGGCAACAACAAACGTGTCGGTGATTCCTGCAGTGCGCGCTGCAAAACCAATTGCCCCTGCCGTATCGAGTGGCGAGTCTTCGACCGCATATGAAAGCTGCACCGATCCGCACATGTCATTTGGAAACGCAGACATAAACGGCTCAGGCTTAAACCCAAGCGCAAGCACTGCATGTGTCACGCCGCCGTGTGCAAGCGAGTTCATCAGTCGCTCAAGCATTGACGTGTGCGCCACAGGCAACAATGGTTTTGGAATGCTGTATGTCAGCGGCCGGAGTCTTGTTCCAAAACCTCCGACAAGCACGACTGCGTGCATCGCTGCTACCTACTTCTGTGTTTGAAAGGCAAGCGTCTCGAGTGCCGACGAGTCGGGCTGCGGAATCTCGACACCATCTGCGGTAAACGCAAGAGCAATGGCCATGCCATCATCCGTGAGTCGTACTCCATCAAAACTTGCAATCGAAATTTTACTGTCAGCGGTGTTGCGATAGTCGTCCCACACCAACACACGAAGAGTTGCGTCTTGTTCGACACCATTTGCATCTTTGCACTTTGTGTCGGCTTCGGTAATTGTCTCGCCGCCATTCACAGTTGCAGGAAATGTGATCGACTTGTCATCGACAGTGATGCCATAGAGACTAAAAAATGTTTTCAGTTTGGCAGTGCGCATACCAGCAAGAACTTGAGGCTTCCACGCAAAAATTCCGTCGGCTTTGATATACGCATCTGGCGATACTGCTGCAACATCGGTTGCTGCGCCAGCAAAACCAGTGAGATAGGCATTGCACTTGTACACACCGAAGCTCGAGAAATACTCTTGATTAGCCGTGGCGGTTGCGTCAACAGTTGTGCCGCCCTGGCGGGCATAGGTGATGAGGGCGATTCCAAGCACACAGACAACCAAAATGATGGTCGGAAACAATGAGCCGCCCTGAAAGCGGATTTTCTTCCCTTTGCCCTTTTCGGCGAGTCTTGCGATTTTTTTCGCTGATGATGATCGAGCCACGAAGACCAAAGGTTATCGGTTGTTGAGGTAAATCGCCTCATACCTCTTTGCAACTGCAGCCGCAGAAGCATGTTGTTCGACCCAAGCACGACCCAGCGCCCCCATTTCGATGCGCCTCGGCCCATCAGAAATCAGTATTTGCAACGCTGAAATGAACGCATCTTCGTTGTCGGGCACCACCGCCAAACCTGCGCCACTTGCAGCCAGGGTGCGAGGAATTTCTGTTGCTGGGTCGATGGCGGCAACAACTGGCCTGCCAGCAGCAAGGATCGAGTACATCTTGGATGGCACACTCACCGACGCCAATCCGGTCTTGAGCGGCACCACGTGAATGTCACCAGAGGCAAGCACCTCTGACAACCGCTCGATCGGCTGATAGTCGGCGAAATACACATTGTCGATGTTGTTGTTTTTGACGTCATCTTGCAACGAGCTTCGCGCTGCACCGTCACCATTAATAACAAACGCAATTTCTGGCATCGCCCGAGCCGCAGCGATCACGAGTCCGAGTGACTGAGAAAAACCCACGTTGCCTGCATACATCACGACTACCCGATGGTCGAGGCCCAGCTCACGGCGGTAGCTCGTCATTCTGTCGCCTGGCACAATCGCAGACGTATCAACAAAGTTTGGAATCACGTGCAATCGATTGTGAAACTTGGTCGAAAGTTTTGCCGCAACATTGCGCTCCAAATCATCTGACAACAACACGACAGCATCAGATCGTTCGTAGCTCACGCGCTCGAGCCATCTCGCTGCACTCAAAATTTGTTTGTTCGTGATGGCGCCAGTTTGCGCAGCAGCATCTGGAAAAATATCTTGAATATTGAACACCAGCATTCCACCGCGCAAAAGTTTGGTGAACCACCCTGTCAGACCAAGTGTGAGCGGCGGCGACATGGCCAATACTCCATCGATGCGTCGAGGAAACCCGCCAGCAATGAGACTGCGCAATCCGACAACCGCGCTAAACAACACAAATCCAAATGCTCTGCGTAACAAGTTTCGTTTGGTCTTGCCAGGAAACGGATGTACACGAGTGATCGAGCCCCATGTGGTGTGTTCAACACGCCACAATTTTCCACCCCAACCAGACTCGATTGCGTGCTCGCGATACCACGGCAACGACGTCACTACATGCAGTTCGTGCCCAAGCTCTGCCAATTCGTACACAATGCGAGTCATCACTGCACCCGTTGGTGCCATGTCTGGCGCAAAGTGCGGACACAAAACGACAAGCCTCAATTTGTTGACACTCATGCAGTATCACCCGATGCTTTTTTACCCAATGCTGTTTCATACGCCCGACATAAGTCTTCGGCCGACTGAGCAGCAGTAAATTGTGCTGCTCGCGCATACCCTCGACGAATCAATTCGTCGCGACGCGCATGTACTTCTACAAGTGCACCAGCCCATGCCGACTCTTCGAGTGGCAATACAAGACCACCATCGCCAACCACTTCTGGCAACGATGCGCAGTTGCTGGCAATCACAGGAGTACCAAGCGCCATTGCCTCAAGTGCCGGAGCACCAAAGCCTTCGTACTTGCTTGGAAACACGAGCGCCACAGACATCTTGATCAAGCCGTCTCTGTCGTTGGATCCAACCCGTCCTATGCGCAACGCGCGCTCTGCCAATCCCAATTCGTTGATCAATTCATTTACACGTGCTTCACCAAGTCCGCTTCCGCCCGCCATCACCAATTTGATCGAGTCGTCTTTCCATGCGCCAGCAAGTAGTCGCAATACAAACTCATGATTTTTATGCGGATGTGTGATCGCTGGCAGAAAAAGAATCCGAGAATTGCCAATGCCAAATTTGGCACGCAACTCGGCTTCACTTGTTGCACCCTCACCAATGTGTGCCTCAACACCATGTCGAACCACGCAAATTTTCTCGGCTGGCACACCAAATGCATCAACGAGTGTTGAGCGCACATAGGCACTTGGTGTTGCAACAGCAGTTGCACGACGCACAGCCAACGGCACGCGGTTGCGCAAATAGGCAAGCTTGATCGCACCAAAATATTCTGGGTACGTCAGGTATTGGGCATCATGAATTGTCAACAACGTTTTGTCATTGCCACGGGAAGGAAGAGTGCCTCCACCATGGTGAACCAAATCAAAGTGTTGTGTGTGTGCAGCAAGCCACGTATTTTCGGTAAATACTCGCACCTCTCGACGCTCACACGAATGAGTTGATTCAACAACTTTGAAGACTTGTGCAACTTCGGGATGCGCTGCAATAAAACCCCGCGGCGCAAAGACAGTGATCTCAAACGGTGCACCAATTTCGTTCAGCCCCAACATCTGGCGAACAAAATACTCTTCGCTTCCACCTACTTGGCCTGGTACGCACCACAGCATGTTGACCGCTATTTTCATGATTGAACCACGTCATCGCTAACAACTTGGTCATAAATACGTGCGGTTGCCAACGCAGTTTTGTCCCATGTGGCTTCGGCTGCTCGTTCTCGGCCACGCCGACCCAACATGTCGGCATTGCGCAACGCTTCGTCAATTCCGTTGCTGATACTTTCTTCGGACAGCGGGTCGACCAATACCGCAGCACCGCCAGCAACTTCCTCGGTTGACCTACCGACACTTGTGACCACGGGAGTGCCTTGAGCCATTGCTTCAAGAATCGGCAAACCAAACCCTTCCCACAGCGATGGATAACACATCACGCTTGCGCCGGCGTACAACGCACCCAAATGCTGGTCGTCAACAAAACCAACAAATTGCACATTGGCACTAGCAGGTACATCGATGTCTCCCCAACCACTTGCGCCTGCAACAACAAGAGGCGGCAAGTCGGCTCGTCCTGCAAGAGCACTTACAAGCCTTGCCAAGTTTTTGCGTGGTTCAAGTGTGCCCACAAACAACAAATACTCTCTAGGCAACGAATACTTCTCGCGCACGTGATCAATATCAATCTGCATGGCCGGCACACTGCGCACACCCAATGTCACATGCCGCACACGATCGGGTGCAAAACCTTCACTCAAGCAATCATCCACTGTGGCCTGCGAAGAACAGAGCAACACGTCGGCTCGCTTCTTCAGCACTTTCAAGCTTCGACGAAATACATCATTGCCGCGTCGCGTAAAAAATTCGGGATGATGCAAGAACGCCAGGTCGTGCACTGTCGCCACCATTTTTTTGCCCGTCGCAAACGGAATAATCGTGGTGCAGTGCACCAAGTCAATATCTGTGATTGCTCGTTCAACTTTTGGTTGATTCAGCCGTAGCGACATTTCATACAACAGAGCGCCAGACACGAACAACCCCGCGACGTCGATTGACAAATCAAAATTGAGGGCTGGGTCTTCAAGATGCTTGCCCGAAACTCCTACAAGTTCAACATCTCGTCGCACATGCGTCATGGCCCGCGCCACTTCAAGGGCTGCAACAGCCGTGCCTCCAGGCACTCGGTGCCAGCACTGCTCAAGGGTGTAAGCGACCCGCACGCCTTCCATTGTGCCAAGTAAGTATCGTCATACCCATGACTAGTTCTGTTCCACAGCCAACATCGCCTACTTATTGGGTTAATCGCAGCGTTGTGGTCACGGGCGGAAATGGGTTTCTTGGCACAAAAGTCGTAGCCAAGTTGCGACAAGCTGGCGCAACCGTTGTTGCCCCTCGCCAGTCTGAAGCAGACCTCACTCAAGTAGGTGTTGCCGAACAATTATTTTCTCAGCACAAGCCAAGCCACGTCATCCACCTCGCAGCGCGCGTTGGCGGTATCGGTTACAACCAAGTTGCACCCGCACAGTTGTATCTCGACAACCTGACGATGGGAACACTCACTATTGAAGCAGCACGAAAAGTCGGCGTCGAAAAAACAGTGTTGCTCGGCACTGTGTGCTCCTATCCAAAGTTCACGCCTGTTCCATTTCGAGAAGAATCACTCTGGGATGGATACCCAGAAGAAACCAATGCTCCCTACGGCATCGCCAAAAAAGCAATGCTCGTGCACGCACAAGTCAACGAACAGCAATACGGTCAACAATTTGCATGTGTGATTCCTACAAACTTGTATGGCCCGGGCGACAAGTTTCACGAATCGGTTTCGCATGTCATTCCGGCACTGATCAAAAAATGTGTCGAGGCAACCGAGCGTGGCGACGACAAAATCTCTGTGTGGGGCACTGGCTCTGCAAGCCGCGACTATTTGTTTGCAGACGATGCAGCCGATGCCATCTTGCTCGCTGCGCAATTGCGTACGACCGCCGAGCCACTCAACCTTGGCAATAACCGCGAAGTCACGATCCGCGAGACAGCCGAAACGATCGCGCGCATTGTTGGCTTCACTGGCTCACTGGTATGGGACCCAACTCGCCCCGATGGCCAGCCGCGCAGACGTGTCGATGCCAGTCGCGCCGAGCGCGAACTGGGTTGGCACAGCAACACCAACTTTGATGACGGCTTGCGCCAAACAGTCGAGTGGTACCGAGCCAACCGTGCCGATGCCGAAAAAGCACCGCACTAACCCCGTGAACTTTCCCCCGCCACAAGTTCCGCCGCAAAGTTCGCCGCCACCGCCACCACCGCGGGCACTCACGCGCAAACCGCTCATTGGCAAGTCTGCAGCCAGCAAACCAATTCAGCGCAACGACTACAGGCCACGCAACAATCCGTTTGTCGTCAGCAACGCCATCATCGCGATCAATCTCGGACTGTTTGTATGGAGTCAGATCTCGGGCGTCAATCGCTTCGAGAACAACATGTTTTTGTCGCGTATTTTTCTTGACAACGGTGAGTGGTATCGCCTTGTCTCTGCCGGTTTTGTGCATTTTGGACTCATGCATGTGGCAATGAATATGTTTTTGTTGTTTCAACTTGGACGCATGCTCGAACCAGCAATTGGATCAACGAAGTTTGCGCTGATCTACACTGCATCGCTACTCGGCGGCTCTGCCGGCGCACTCTTGCTGAGCCCAACCGCATTTACCGGTGGCGCATCAGGTGCAGTGTTCGGAATCATGGCTGCCGGCGTCGTTGGTATGCGCCAGCAAGGTGCCAATCCATTCAAGTCCGGACTCGGAATGACGTTTGCGATCAATATTGTCCTCACTCTTGCCATACCTGGTATCTCAATTGGTGGGCACTTCGGTGGCGCTCTTGCCGGCGCAATCTGTGGGTTCGTGATTCTTGCACCCGCTCGACTCAAGATTCCAGAGTTTGTTCAGTACGCCACCCCAATTTTCGTTGGTGTTGCAGCGGTCTTCATCTCACTCGGCTAGTCAGTCACATCTCGCCGCACAACACCCACGCTCTATCGTCACGCTCAACCTCCCCTTCATTCGCAATTCGCGTGCGATTTCTCGCTTGTACTCACTGTTGAAAAGGAACCCTCATGCTCCAAACTCTCCGTCCACCCATCTACCTGCCTCGTGCCAATACCGATCCAGTGTCAAGTCCGCATGCCGCGCTTGCCGTGTTTTGCCTCGCCATCCGTCGTCCATTGTGTGAAGAGATGTTGGTGCTCATGCACGACAACCAACTCCGCGGTGTCGGCCTCATGTCGTTTGATGCTGTTGCTTCGTTTTCAAGCAACATCAATCACGCCATTGGTCTGTGTTCTTCTGTGCTTGATGCAACTTCGTTCAGCATCTGCACGGTCGAGCCATTGCTGCAAAGTCGCGCCACCGACACGACCAACTGGCAAAATGCCAAACGGCTTTGCCAAAGTGCTGGTCTTACTCTCAACTACTGGCTTGTTGTTACTCGCGGCTCAGTGATCAATGTGCGCGAACACAATTAGTGGCAAGCACATCCGCCACCACAACCGCCACCACTGCGCTGTGCAGGTGCCTGTTGTGGTGCTGTTGCTCCTACCGACGCAAATACGCTGAGCAGTCGCACCGAATTGTCGTGACCTTGCGGGCATGATGCAGGGTCGTTGGCTTGTGACATCGCACGACGCTCTTCAAAAACTGCGTCGCAGGTCTTGCATCGAAACTCGTACGTAGGCATGGCTCTAGTGTAGGAAGTGTGAGCACGCCAACACCACTCAAATCCCGCCCCACAATCACCAAACCAGTTACCGAACACGAAGCCCAGACGGGCGAGCCAGCAATGGCCCACATTGTCAAGACCGAGCCCGGCGAAGATGCTGCAGGCAAGGTGCTTGAAGCTCGCATCTATGGCACTCCGCTCGAAGCACTCTGTGGTCATGTGTGGATTCCGTCTCGCGACCCAAAACAATTGCCGCTGTGCGATAAATGCAAAGACATCTACGAGACCTACCGCATGTTTAATGACGGGCTCAACGAAAAGCCTGAAGAGTAGCTAGCTGCCTTTTAGCGAAAATTGCGCGCTGCAACTTTGGCACCAACCGAGAGTGTCGCAATATGTTCGGCAACCACATTGATCACGCCGCCATCGCCCACTTCGAGCCTGCCGCGCACCAACAATGCACCTGCACCACGTGCGGCGACGCGATACCGAATCCAGCATCCCGGCGAGCACACCACATTGATCAATCCGGTCTCGTCTTCCAAACTGATAAATGTCACGCCCTGAGCAGTTGCTGGTCGCTGCCTGTGTGTCACGGTGCCAGCCACCAACACTTTTTCGTCACCTCGCGCACCACACATCGGCAACTCCTCTGCAGTAGCAACACCCATTCGCTCAAGTTCGACTCGCAAAAACTCGGTGGGATGACCACTCGACGCGACACCAGTAGCCCACAAGTCGGCGATCATTTCGTCGATTGGTTGCATGCCTGGTAGCTGCGGCGAAGCAGCGCCAGTAGTCACGCCCTGCAATCGATCGGGTCGCGACTGAATCACCGCGCCTGCACTCCACAACGCGTCGCGACGTTGTTGCCCAAACGATTCGTTAAATGCTCCGGCCGTTGCAAGTGCCTCAAGTTGCGCGATGTGCAGTTGCGGCACTTTGCGCACGAGGTCTTCCATATTTACAAACGGTCGGTGTGTTTCGATCTCGCGCGCAACCACACTGCTCAGACCGCGCACCGAGCCAACACCAAGCCGCACAGCCAACCCACCTGTCGACTCGCCGCATGTTTCGAGCGTTGCATCGGCACGCGAAGCATTGATGTCTACGCTGTGCACCACGACACCATGACGTTTTGCGTCTTGTACCAACGAGTGTGGCGCCCAAAAACCCATCGGTTGCGCGTTGAGCAACGATGCACAAAATACTGCTGGCTCATGCAATTTGATCCATGCCGATGAATACACGAGATACGCAAAACTCACCGAGTGACTTTCGGGAAACCCGTAACTCGCAAATGCCGACATCTTCGCAAAAATCAAGTCGGCAACATCGCCAACGATGCCCCGCTCTGCCATGCCCGCATACAGTCGCTCACTCAACTTCAGCATTCGCGACTGCGATCTTTTTGAACCCATTGCTTGGCGCAACTCGTCGGCCTGACTTGGTGTAAAGCCGGCCACATCAATTGCCATCTGCATCAGTTGTTCTTGAAACAACGGCACACCCAATGTCTTGCCAAGACTGTTTTCTAGTAACGGATGCAGATATGTGACTGGCTCTTGACCATTGCGTCGACGAATATATGGATGCACCGACCCACCCTGAATAGGCCCTGGACGAATCAGCGCTACCTCAACAACGAGATCATAAAAACGCCGTGGCTTGAGCCTTGGCAACGTAGCCATCTGTGCGCGCGACTCGATCTGAAATACGCCAACTGTGTCGGCACGACACAACATTGCATACACATCGTCTTCTTGTGGGATTGTTGCCAAATCGACACGCACGCTACGAAACTCTTCAATCAAGTCGACTGCGTTGTGCAAGGCCGACAACATGCCAAGCCCCAACAAGTCAAACTTCACTAACCCTGCTGCAGCACAATCATCTTTGTCCCACTGCAACACACTGCGACCCTCCATGCGCCCCCACTCAACAGGACACACTTCGGTCACGGGGCGATCACACATCACCATTCCGCCAGAGTGAATACCCAAATGTCGGGGTGCGTCTTGCACTTGCTGGGCAAGCTCAAGCACCGCCGCCGGAATGTTGTGGTCATTGCTTTTGACAGTGACCCCAAGCGAACCCCACGCATCTACTTGCTTGCTCCACGCATCTTGCTGGCCAGGTGCAAACCCAAGCGCTCGCGACATGTCGCGCACAGCAGAACGTGCGCGATACGTAATCACGTTGGCCACCTGTGCCGCATGATGCCGACCATGGCGTTGATACACATACTGAATTACTTCTTCGCGTCGACCACTTTCGATATCGATATCAATATCGGGTGGGCCGTCTCGCTCGGGCGACAAAAACCGTTCAAACAACAAGCCGAGCGACACCGCATCGGCCTTGGTGATGTCGAGCGAATAACACACAGCAGAGTTGGCCGCGCTGCCGCGACCTTGGCAAAAAATATTGGATCGTTGACAAAATTGCACGATGTCCCAGACCACCAAAAAATACCCGGCAAAGCCAAGAGTCGCAATCACATCTAGTTCGTGATCAATTACTCGCCATGCACGGGCTCGAAGCGACAAATCTTCACGCGTATCACTTGGACGTATGCCGTATCTGCGCGTGGCCCCAACCTGCACGAGTTGTTTGAGATACGACATCTCGTCCAAACCAGCCGGGCAAGGAAACGGTGGAAGCCGTGGAGCAACGAGTCGCAAGTCGAACGCCGCATCTTTGCCGATCTCGGCGGCGTTCTGCACCACGCCCGGGTAACGCACGAAACGGCGTTGTTGTTCGGCGCCACTGCGCACATAAGCCGTCGCTGCCGGTGGCAGCGTTGCATCTACATCGTCCAAACTGCTGCGCACACGTACTGCTGCAACAGCAGTCGCCAAACGATGTTGCTTCGCCGTTGCATACAACACATCGTTTGTAGCAACACTGTTCAAGTTGTTGCGATGCGCAATCTCTACAAGCACGTCGTTGCGCGCAGAGTCAAGAGGGTCGCCGTGATCCCACAACTCCATCACCACGCTGTCACGACCAAACGCACTTTTCATTTGTTGCACTCGTCGCTCGGCAGCACTTGGCCCGTCGTCAAGTAGCGCACGCGACACCACACCATCGCGTCCACCCGTGAGCACCCACCAATCACCTACCGAAAACTCGCCAAGTTGTTCGAGCACAAACACTGGGTGCTCTTTACTGCCAGCAAGTTGGCCGGCACTAATTGCGCTCGACAAGTGTGCATAGCCTCGCGGGTTGCGAGCAATAATCACGACACTTCCAATATTTAGTTGCAACTCTGCACCAAACACTGTTGGCAACCCAAGCACTCGCGCTGCCTCGGCAAAACGCACGATGCCGTACAAGCCATTGCGATCGGTCAGCGCAAGCGCTTCCAATTCCAAAATCTGTGCTTGTTCTACAAGTTGTTCGGGATGCGAAGCACCTTGCAAAAACGAAAAATTGGATCGGCAATGCAGCTCTGCATATGAAACATCATTTGCCACCTCGTCATATTAGCGAACATATGTTCGTACCACTCTGAGAGCACCCACCAAACCCTTGTCTGCCATGGCAATTGCGTCGTCCCAAGCAAACCAAGCCACGTCTTGGCTCTCATCAGCGCCCGGCGCTGGCTCAACATCGTCGGCCATCACTATGTAGCGCACATCTAAGTGCGTGTGCCCGCGCGGGCCAGGGTGCACATCGAGATGCACCAACACCGGACCACTCTCTGGGTGTCGCACATTCAGCCCTGTCTCTTCTTGTGCTTCTCGCAACGCGCCCTGTGGCGGTGTCTCTCCGTGTTCAATATGTCCGCCGGGCTGCAACCACATGTTGAGGCGCTTGTGCAAGTGCAACACCACACCTCGCGTGCCAACAACAATCGCCGACCCAGTGACATGCGTGTCGTTGGCATGCTCGTCAAATGGTGCGTCGAGTGTTGGCGCAATTGCTAAAAACTGTTCAATCGATTCACGTTCGCGTTCGTCGCACGGTGTTGCTGCAGCAAAATGTGCACACAGTTGAGCAACGATCTCGACAGGAGTCACGTCACGAGTGTATTACTGGTACCCGTTAGCCATAACACTCACCCATAACACTCACCCATAGCGTGCGGTCATCCACCACTCGCCGTGCTCGAGCACCATCACCACCGCGTGCGTAGTCGTGTGCGCCGTGTCGTCACCATCGCGCGCCAACACCATCTGCATTCGCACCGCCCTGCGTTGACGCGACGAGTCCCACCACCGCTCTTCCACCGGCCACGGCCCAGCCCACGACACCACGTTGTACGCGTGTCGACCAATCACTACATGTGCTGGCGATGCGCTCAACTCGTGTCGGCCACTGACGCTCACCACACAACCACTCGCATCATTGACTTCAGCCGACAACGGTTCGTCATACACAATTGAAGGCGACGGGGTTGGCAATGCTCCACTCCACACTGTTTCTTTGATCACCACTGACTCTGCTCGTCGCTCCATGTCGACTACTGCAGCTGGGGTCAACGCAAATACTTCGCCCACATCTCTTCCACCACGCCACTGCGCAACACGCACCGAATCAGACCCAAGCATTGTTGTCAATCGTTCGATGGCCCGAGCAGCCCATTCATCGGCTTGAGTGCTGCCGCCCCACAACCCAAGCTGTCTTCCTTCTCGTGCGCGCAAGCCAACTGGCAAATACCTCAACAACACAACACCGCTCGTGAGCCCACGTGTTGCAATCCATGCATCCATCTGCCAACGCACGCGCTCGGCCATTGCTGCAGCAGTCAACCCTTCGGGCTGATACCACAAGCGATCACTTTGTTCGCCGTGATCAGTTTGCATACATATATGAAGACGCACGCAACTCACGCCTTGGTTGTTTAAGTGCGTCACCAATTCGTCGGCAACTGTGCGAGCCGTTGCCACCACCACATTGACATCCTCTACCGAGAGTTCAAATCGATGCGTGCTTGCGCGTTCTGGTGGTGGCGCGATGGTGATAGGTGGATGCCGGTCAAAACCACATGCCAGCCGAAGCAATTCAAAACCAACTGGCCCAAATCGTCCAACCAAATCTGATGGTTTCATTGTTGCAAGGTCGCCAACACAACTTAAGCCAAGTCGATGCAACAACGACACCACGTCGCGATCAATCTCGGCAAAGTCGGCGAGCACCGACACAGGTAATTGCGCCAAACATTGTGCACTCTCACCCGGCTCAACCACTAGATACCGACCATCGGCAGCATGTGCAGCAACGAGTGCAGTGAGTCGTCCATCGGCAATACCCACTCCAAACACAATCGGGCGGCCGTCGGCCAAGAGCGCAAGCGCATTGTGCGTGATGCCATGCAAGCGTTGTGCCAACGCATCATCGCCACCCACATATCGCGATGGTCCGCGTGTAGCCAACAAAATAACGCCAGGCGTACTCACTTCTACGAGGGGAACAAGCTCGCCAACCGCGCGCACTACCGACTCAAACATCAATCTGTCGCGCTCTTTGTTGTTGGCAGCAATATGCAGCTCGGGACACACGGCTTGTGCTTCGCGCCGTCGCATACCTATTTGCACACCCTGTTTGGCAGCATAAGCAGTGCGCGCTACTACGCGTTGCGCATGCAATACCGCAACGGCATCAAACCATTGTTTGCGCGAATACAACTCGCATTGCGCAGCAACTGCCTGCCAGTCGGCGCACGCAATTACTGCAACGCGCGTGACTTCACTTGCGTCAATTTGTTTACCAATTTGTTTACCAATTTGTTTACCAATTTGCTCAACCATTGCTAGCCAACATGTTGCAACACGTGTTGCATCGCTCGCGGCACACGTCTGCCGCTCACTGTTATACCTATGTGGCGGCTTTGCACATAGCCAGCCCCATGCTCGATACCGTCCCACCTCGTGGTCTGTGTATGCAACACCACATCGGGTGCAAATACCGATCGCGGTGTTGCGTGTCGCGATGTTTCTACCAACACAAGCACATTGCGTCGCGCCTGAATGCGGGTTTGAATACGTCGCGCATCAGACTCACTCGCGTCTCGCGGCACCTCAAGCATCATCACGTCAAAGCCATCGGCAACAGCAGCAACCGTGCTTGTCCAATCTTTTTTATTATCGGTTGGTGTCACCAACACCGTGCGTTGCAATGCAACACCTTGTTCACATGCCGACATCAATCCAAGATCGCTCACACCCACGATGGCAAGCCACGAACCGGCCTGGGTGGCAGCACACACCAACAACAATGCAGTCGACATTGCGGCATCGCCACTACACAACACGGTGCGTCCGCGCACCAACACACCCTCAGGGAGTATTGACTGCAAAGCTTGGGTTACGGGCAGCGAACTAGACATGCCCTCACTGTAGCGAACATATGTTCGTAGTTATTTGGCTACTATTTGGCCACTATCGGGCGCCTATTGAGCGTATTTAGGTGCGAATGGCGTGCTGTTTCAGCATCGGTAGCAGCATTCGCAGATCACTGGCCCAGTAATCGGCTCCCAAACTTTCGGCGTGCTCCGAGTCGAGCACTGCAGCACCTCCGGCAAAGCACGGAATCGAGTTGTTTAATGTCTTCTTGATTTTGGCAATCGTTTCTCTCATTGCGGGCAGAGTTTCTTTCATCGTCGACGCAATACATACAGCAACTACATCAGGGATCTGCGTGGCCGCAGCCACAAAAGATTCCACTGGCACGTTGGGCCCGAGGTCGTCAATTTTCCACCCCTCAAGATGGATCAAGTCGCTCAGCAACTGACTCCCCAGCACATGCCACTCTCCCTCTGGCGAACCAATCAACACCGTTCCTTTGCGCACACCGCGTTTCGAAAATCGTGATCCAACTCGTGCAGCTGAGCGAGATGCAATGCCACTGGCGCGGTGTTCAACAAACACGTCAATCTCACCACTCTCCCATTTCTTCCCGATTGCTCTCATTGCTGGCACCAACACATCGAGATACAGAAAATACAAGTCATTTCCAGATCGCAATACTGATTCCATCAGAGTCACTACGCCGCGCTCATCGCCGCTGATCAGCAGTAGCAACATTCGATCGCTCCATGGAGCAACTTTTCGATTTCCGGTTTTGGGCACGACCGCAGAACCAAAACCTTTTCGAAAGGCATTCAGATCACTCAACTTGACCACCCAGCCGCGTCCCTCTTTGATGGCATGCAGACGCCCTTCGCGAACATACCGATATGCGGTCATGTAGTGCACGTCAAGTATCTCTGCAACTTCATGAAGAGTTAGATTTTTGATGCTCACGGTGTAGCCATCAAGTTAGTGCACAATTCAATGAGTCGCTGACGCCCCTCGCAAGTTAAACCTTTTTACCTTGTGCCTTTGCCAGTGCTGCTTGACTACGAGCCAACAGCGCGGCCGGAATTTTGCTGGCCGCTGCTGAAAGTGGTGCCCCGCTTGCGTCTGTCGTTGATTGGGCCGCTGACTCAGCGCTCTTTGGCACCATTGCCAGCAGCTCTTCAGTCGACTTCGGAGCCATGCCAGGCTTCCAGTATTGATACAGATCCTGGACAACTTTGGCCAAACCATCGTTGCTCGCACCATCAGCCACATCAACAGTGATCACGTTGGAATACACATGCACTGCACTCACTTTGCCCGTTGCAAACAAGCGCTGTGCAAGCACATCTGCAGGCTTGACGCCATTTGCAGCCGAGATGTTTGCGTATCGCTCGTGGCCCTGACCGGTCAGCGAACGGTTGATCTCAAAACGAACCCGACCAGGTGTTGCTGATGGTTTTTGGACGACGGAAACAGGTTGACCCATGGGCTAGAGACTAGTTGACTCGCCTTCGCCCAAACCATATTGCCTCAACTATCTTTGGGGATATGACATCCACATCTCTTTCTGTCGAAGATTTTGCTGCATCTGCTCGCACGTTTCTTGAGGCCAACGCCGAACGCAAACAAGTCAAGACCAAGTTCACGTGGGGTGAAGGCACCGACAACGTGTCAATGTTTGAAGAGCGCAGCCGCGACGCCGAAGCCGAGATGCTGGCCAAAGCAAAAGACTGGCAGTCCAAGCGTTTTGATGCAGGCTTTGCATGGATCACTGGGCCAAAAGAGTTTGGTGGCGCAGGCTTAACTCCTGCGCATGAGCGCGCATACAACGCAGTTGAGCGCGAGTATCGCACCGCCCCACTCGGCGCATTTCAGATTGGTCTCGGCATGGTCGCGCCAACAATTTTGGCCCATGCATCCGATGCCGCAAAAGCCAAGTACCTCAAAGCAATGTGGCGCGCCGACATCGTTGGTTGCCAATTATTTTCCGAGCCTGGCGCAGGCAGCGACTTGGCTTCGCTACAAGCAAAGGCCGAGCGCGACGGCGACGAGTGGCGCATCACTGGCCAAAAAGTGTGGACATCAGGTGCGCAGTTTTCCGACATCGGAGAAATCATTTGCCGCACCGACGCATCGTTGCCAAAACACAAAGGCCTCACTGGTTTTATTGTCGACATGCACGCACCTGGAGTCGAGATTCGCCCACTGCGCCAGATGACAGGTGGAGCAAGTTTCAACGAAGTGTTCTTCAACGAAGTGCGCGTACCCGACGATCATCGTTTAGGTGATGTGAACAATGGTTGGAATGTCGCGCTCACCACGCTCATGAACGAGCGCGCATCCATCGGTGCAGCCGACTCTGGCGAAAACAACATTCATACTCGCCTCGTTGCCATGATC
>Ga0163199_1000072_pt1 | contig 62169 bp, 68 predicted proteins | sample PL_2010_150m_FD_113537 | JGI IMG/M metagenome (GOLD analysis project Ga0163199, IMG submission 113537) | Freshwater microbial communities from Powell Lake, British Columbia, Canada to study Microbial Dark Matter (Phase II) - PL_2010_150m | ecosystem: Environmental > Aquatic > Freshwater > Lake ...
AACATTTGCATCTTGACTACTGACTTCTTGTCCGTTCGGCAATGTGATTATGACGTGGGCAGAACCATCGCTAGCTGGGCGTGCAGCACACTGCATGAGTAGGGGAATTTTCTTTGCGCCACGAATTCCGCCGCGTTCAATATCGCGTATTGCCCAGTGACGGTCACCAACAATGCCAAGCGTCGATAGAGAAACCGAATCAGTAGTAGATCCGATCATTGACTTCACTGGGTATTTCCATAACTGAGTGACCTTCATAGAAGCACCTTAGACGCAATACGAATCTTTGTTGCGTAAATTAGATTTCAATTAATGTCGAAAGGCGATTACCTGTCGGTGTTGCCATTTGCTTCGCAACGCCTTCGGCCCAAAGAGCAATCCATTCGCTGTCGGTTGAGACCGTATCCATAAATTTTCCATATACAGCACCGGACTCGAACACCATGTTGTAGATGTATTGTCCAGAATTGACTCCGACACTCACTCGTTGAAGCATCGCGTTTGATGCACCAAGACGCATGTGGATCTTCTTGGCTCGTTTGTTTGCCTCAATGAATTCAAGGTCTTTTCCGAGAGCCACATTCCAATATGTTGTTGCAAGCACTTGTGCCATTTTATTACCGCTCTTTCATGAGTGATTGATGTTGTTGGTGACGGTACTGACCCAGTGGTGATATGTCAAGAAAAATTGTCCTGATTTTGCTGCACGCAGATTGTGTTACGGTGCATTTCAGGTACATACGTGCCATCAAGCAACCAATGGGGGTAGTTGATGTTGTTATCAAATAGGACAGTGCTAACAAATGCTGATTTGCCAAAAATCATGCCAATTGTGCAAGAAATTTCGAGCATCTGCAAAGCAAACAATATTCCGCTGAACGTGTGGCTTGGGGGAAATGGTTATGTAATGGGGACTTTGATATTTACGGTGGGCTACGAATCATTGACGGAGCGTTTCAATTCGAATGCAAAACTTTTGGCAATAAAAGAATGGTGGGTAGCGAACCGCAAACTCCGTGAGTACACGATCTCCATAGAGCCGGACACTATTTACAGCTTCGTGCGCGGTGGTGTATCAGGGCCACCAAGTCCTATGGGAACAATTGTCCAGGCAGCTTCGTTTCAAATGGTGCAAGGAGCTGACTGGCTCGGCACGTTGAAGTGGGCCAATGAGTATGCAGAATTGAGCAGCAAAATTTCTGGAGTCGACGTCAATGTCGTTCACACAAGTGTTGGCCTATTGGGTGGTGTTGGAATGTTCAGCGGTTACGCAAATGGCGAAGCTCTGGATGCAGCACGCACGAAAAGTAATGCAAGTACTGAACTGATGGCCAAATTTGTAGAAGGCGGCAAGTTTGCAATGGCCGGCACAGTTGTGCAGCGCCACATGATAAAGATCGCCTAATTAGCGAAATCAATAAACAACAACTACAAAAGGGGGAAATACATTATGGAAGAATCAAAAAATAGGTCAGCAGCACTTGGGCGTTTGAATATGGGAATTTCAGTCGCATACGAAATCGCATCGATTGCTCTCATTGCAATCATTGTGTTTGGTGATGTTGCGAATGCAAACGACAGCATCAAGCGACTGGTTGCATTTTCGGCCGTAATCACTTCAGTTACAGCGTGGATCTTCACCAGCAACGGATTGAAGACAGCTGAGAATTCAGTGAAAGACATGAGTGCAGAAGAAGCAGCCACGGCATCGGGCAAGAATGGTTCAAAGCAGCCTTGGATGATCTACCAGATCTACGCCTTGGTCATTACCGTTGCAACAATTGCTGTCACGCTGACCGCAATTTACTAATAAGTTAAGTAGAGAAAATTGAGTGGTCGTCGGGTGCTGAACGCGCCCGGCGACAACTCTGTACTTTGCCTGGCGCGTCGCTGAGAGCCACCAGCGACCGGTGCGAAGCTTGGTGAATTGGCCGTTGACTTTGTCGAAGTATGAGTCCGGTGAGGTGCAAGAGGGGATCACTGTGTTTCTCAAGAAGCGTCCGCCCTCATGGATAATGTAACGAGTAATGCATCCCGAGATTGATCAACAAGTAACGCCCTCGTCGCACCGAGGCAGGCGAATTGGGGCAAGCCTTATCGGTGCGATCGGGACGTTTGCAATAATTATTTCTGTACTTGGTTTTTTTGTTTTGAGTTTTATCGGATCGAGTGCTGCGGCTTCGTCATCAATTCGATCGGCATTAGCGCGCGAGGATGTGCGCCGCGCAATTGCCGAAGAACTTGTGGACACCTTGGAGGAGGGCGGCGATAACTTCGCAAGAACTGTAATCGGCGTTGCACATGATCGGGTTGTCGATGCCGTTGAGGTGGGTCTTAACGACAACAATCTTCGTAACGCTGCCAGTGACTCTGTCGCTAGCGCCTACGAAGTTTTCATCAACGACGCGCCGAGTGCCACGATTGATATTCAGGTATTTGTGGATTCGGCTTTTTCGGTAATCCGATCCATTGATCCTCAGATTGTACAAATCTTGTCACCTCAGGTTGACCCGCTCGAGATTTCGCAAGATGATTGGAACCTAAACGTGGGCGGATTTATCACCGCGGTGCGCGTTGTTGTATGGGCGCTTTTGTTTGGAGGGCTAGCGCTGTTAGCAATTTCGTGGCTAATGAGTGTTGACGGCAAATGGCACCGTCTTCGAAGGATAGGGATTCGGTTTCTCTTCTGGGGTATTGCGCTTACCGTGGTAGCCAATGTTGCTCGCAATGTGACGTTCGGCGGAGATCGTAGTGGTCCTCTCTTTGAAGCGCTGGTGCTCTTTGTGACGAGTCGTTTACAGACTTGGTCAATCGTTATCGCGGCAATCGGTTTCATAGCAACATTGCTCGGCGTAATCATGAGTCGACGGGCTACTTCGACCTAGTTCGACGGAGTTCATCCTGGAAACGAAAAACCCGCCACTCGCTGTACACGAGTGGCGGGTGAATCGGGGGACCTCACTAAATTATTTGATCCTGATTACTTCTTGAATTAACTCCCGAAGTCTGGCTTCTCTGGCTTTTCAGGTGATTCACCAAGTGCAGTTCGGGCGACCTCAAAAGTCTGTATTGCGTCGCTGATTGCGGTCTTGAATGTCACCCAAGCGGCTTTGCGGGCCTCGTCGGTTGTTGCCAATTTGCGCGCTTCCTTGTATGCATCTTTGGCATTCTCTTTGGCAGTTTTGAATGCCTCGCGAATCACTTCACGCTTGTCTTTATAGGCACTACGTGCCGCTGCGAAGGCAGTCATGTCCGAGCGGTACTTGGTGATTACGGCAATTTGCTCGGCTGTCAACACTGGTTTTTCCGGTTTTTGACCGAGGGCTTTGAGGGCATCGGTTTTGACTTGGGTTGCCGTGTTCACTGCAACTTGGAGGGCTGCTGCGGCTGCCTTTTTGGCCTCGTCGGTGGTTGCCAATTCGCGCGCCTTTTCAGCTGCATTCTTGGCATTTTCCATTGAGGTGTGAAACGCGTCGAGAATCACTTCACGCTTGTCTTTGTAGGCATCGCGTGCAGCTTCGAAGGCAAGTTTCTGAGCATCGGTCATCTTGGGGAATTCCCGATTGTCGTCACTCTTTGTCGATTGTTCGGAGTTGCTGGAGCCAGATCCGTTATCCGCGAATGCGACCGGAGCCCCATTTGCAAGTATGAGTGTTGTGGCAACAGCGACAATGAATTTCTTCTTCATTTCGGTTTCTCCTTTTGTAGGTTTTGCTTCTTAATTTTCACCATACAAAACGAAATTGTCAGTTTCTTGTGAAACTCATTGGTAAGTCTTCGGAATAATTGATGACTTACGGCTTGCCGGGTTTGGCAGGCGGAGCACCGAGTTCGTTCAGCGCGTTCTGATAGATCTGGCGAGCAAGGTTGCCTGCAGTCACGAAGGCATCGCGAGCAACCTTACGCGCAGCAAAGGTGTTTGCTGATTTGAGCGCGATATTGAAACTCTTTCCAGCATTGGCCATGTCGTTTTTAAATGTCTTTTCAATTTCCGCTCGCTTCAGAAGGTATGTTCGAAGTTCGGCCTTAAACAAGATCACGTCCTGTTCGAGTTTCTTCTGTGCTGCCTTCTGGTCGCTCGTCAAATTTTTATTGTTTCGAGCGGCAGGAAGAGTGGTTGACGAACCGCTGTTATCAGAATTGGACCCACTTGATGCAAACGCCGTTGAGGTTCCATTTGCAAGCACTAAGGAAGTCGCTAAGGCAACTAAGAACTTTTTGCTCATGGTTAACTCAAACTTGGCGTTGGGAATTGTCATTGATAGTTACTCTAAGTGGCGATCTTGTGGATTTCATGTGAATTCGATTGGTAAGTCTTCAGAGTCTTGTAGAGAGGCTAAATTACAAAGACGTAGAAATAAGCCTTTTCGGAGGAATACATGGGGTCACATCTCGTTCTTGTGGTTGATGACGAGGAAGCTGTGTGCGACATTATTGTCGACGCATTGCACTTGGCTGGATATCGCACGTTGCGAGCGGGTGATGGTGCCAGCGCATTGACTATTACTCGCGACCAGCAACCCGATCTTGTGATTCTCGATGTAAATATGCCACACATGACCGGGTTTGAGGTGCTCGAGCGAATGCGTCAGGCCGGCATCATGACCCCGATCATCTTGCTCACCGCAAGGCACTCACGCGAAGACACCGTCACTGGTTTGCGTCTTGGAGCCGATGACTATGTCAAGAAACCATTTGGGCTCGAAGAACTTCTTCTGCGCGTGGCGGCTGTTTTGAAGCGGACATCTGGGACCAATGACGAGGTCGTGTTGCTGTGTGGCGTTGTAAAGATGAATCTCGATGTCCATCAAGTGACCGTTCGTGATGAAGTGGTTGAACTCTCAGCAACCGAGTTTCGACTGTTGCGTTACTTGATGGAAAACAAGAACCGCGTTGTTTCCAAACAACAAATTCTTGATGCAGTTTGGGGGATTGACTTTGATTCCAATACGACTGTGGTCGAAACTTTCGTGTCGTACTTGCGTAAGAAACTCGATCATCAGGGGGATCAGTTTTTGATAACGGTTCGCGGAGTTGGTTTCAAGATCGTGGATCCAAAGAAGATCGAGTGAAGTTAAGAACGCGGCTTGCCGCCACTCTGGGTGTTGCACTCGTCGTGAGTGGTGTACTTATTGGTGGTGCCACGGCATGGTTGTCGCGGTCGAATGAGATCCACCGAATCGACGACCTATTGGGGGGAATCACCGCAAAGATTTCAGCAGACCCAAACAACGATGTTGAAACTCTGCTTGGGGCAGTTGGAACCACTCCGATTCCAATCATCGGTGAGATTTATTTCGCGGATACAGACCCGTTCACTGTGGTCGAGGGTGTTGACGGTAGCAAGGCGTTGCTGCTACCAAAGTTGTCGCAAGCCACTGTCAATCGAGCGATCGAGCAACCTCTCACCGTCGATGGGTTGACGTCTCTACGCATTCGCGCTACTGCGAGCGGGGAAGGTCAGTGGATCGTCATTGGAACTTCATTGAGAGACGTGAACAAACAATTCATTGATTCTTTGCTACAAAGCCTGCTGGTATCAGCGGGAATCGCGCTGATTGCCGTGTTCGTGACTTGGTTTGCACTGCGACGTGAATTGCATCCAATTACACAAATCACCGAGAGCGCAACTGCAATCGCCAGTGGAGATCTCGGCGTTGAGTTGCCAGTGTCGGCGCGGACCAATGAGGTCGGCGAACTGACCTCTGCGCTTCGGGCGATGACCAACGAATTACAAGCGGCCGTGACTGTCACATCATTGTCCGAACAGCGCATGCGCGAATTTCTTGGCGATGCTTCGCATGAACTGCGTACTCCGCTCACCGTCGTCCGCGGTTATGTCGACATTTTGTTCAGTGGACAAGAATTATCTGACGAACAACGTGAGCGAGCGATACGGCGCTTGAAATCGGAGAGCAAACGTATGGATGTGATCATCAACGATCTCTTGTTGTTGGCCGAACTTGGTGAAGTGAACCAGGACAAAGTAGATGTTGTGGACCTGTCGGAAATGGTCACAGATCATGTACGAGACTTGACAGCACAACAACCGCAGCGCAGAGTGTCGTCAACGGTCGCGACCGATGTGCAGGTGCAGGGCAATAGTGAACAAATTGAACGGATCCTGTCCAATCTGATGTCCAATATTGTGCGACACACGAACACTGATGCCGATGTTGGAGTGTCGTTAGTTGAACAGGATGGCGTTGCCATTCTTGTCGTTGATGACGCAGGACCCGGTTTGAGCCCAGAGATGTATGCGCGAAGCTCCGAGGGATTTCAACGGTTTGACAGAGCTCATTCTCAATCTGGCGGCGGATTTGGACTTGGACTGTCGATATTGTCTTCAATTGTGCAACGACACGGAGGTGTGCTCACAATGTCGCACAGTCCGCTTGGTGGCCTGCGCACAAGTGTCACCATTCCAATGTAATGACGACGTCTTTTTAGGCCTCTTGAAGTGCCTGGGCGTACAGGCATCTCGTTGGTTTTTGCCTAAGAATTTTCTGTCAGTAGTGTTGAGTCTTAGGGGGTAGTCGTGGGGGCACAAATTCCGGGGGTTATTGGCGACGTCGATGAGATGTGGCTGAAGAGTGAATTGGGTTGGGATGTCGACTCGATGGATGTGCAGCAGATTGGTGCTGGCATCGGAATATCGAGCGCGTTGTATCGACTAAAACTCAATGGAGCAAATTGTCCGTCATCGGTGATTGTGAAATTGCCAGCACTCGATGAGGCAGCAGTGTTTACAAGCACGATGTTGCGCATGTATATACGAGAAGCAAACTTTTTTGGTTCGCTGTGCAACGAGATGCCAATTGTGGTTCCTGTGGCGTTCTTGGCGAAGGTTGATGAGGCAACGAGCCAGTTTGTAGTGGTGATGGAAGATTTGTGTGGATTGCGAATCGTTGATCAAAATGAAGGCATCTCGATTACTGATGCTCGTGCGGTGATAGATGCTGCAGCAAAGTTGCATGCCAAGTGGTGGGGACGCGGAGACGAGTTGTCTGCAGCGGGAGCAACAATCAGTTTGGGTGACCCGATTTATCCTGCAGTGCTGCCATTTGTGTTTGGTGAAGGCTGGGAAAAACTGACAAAGGAAATGGAGTTGCCTGCATCGATTATGGAAATTGGGCCAAAGTTTGCAGAGCGGTTGCCATCGTTGTTGCAATCGCTGGTGACAGGTCCTAACACATTGTGTCATGGCGATTATTGCGCCGACAACATCTTGTTTAATCAAGCAGGCGAGCCAGTGGTGATTGATTTTCAGTTACTCGGCAGTGGCACCGGCGCATATGACGTGGCCTACTTTGTGACACAGAGTTTGACCAAGCAAGATGCGTCGCAATATGAACGAGAACTCTTTGATCGCTGGATTGCAGGCCTGACAGCTGCTGGATTGGTAGTGGACGCTGAAGATTTGTGGTTGCAGTATCGACGATGCGCATTGTTTTGTTTGGCGTACCCCGTGATTGCGTCGCGAGGCATGGACTTGAATAACCCACGTGAGCGACTGCTGATTGAGATGATGAACGAGCGGTTTGACCGTGCCGTGCGCGAACTCAACTTGGCAGAGTTGATGTAATTCGGCTTCAGTCAATTAGATTCGTCACGTGGAAATCGTTTTAGTTCGGCATGCATTGCCGTTGCGTGTTGAATTGGAAACGGGTATTGCCGACCCCGAGCTAGCGGCCGAGGGTCACGAGCAGGCAGCCAAGATGGCTGCATATTTGGGTGTTGAAGAAATCGAGGCGATCTATGTGAGCCCGCTGCGCAGAGCACTAGAGACTGCTCGTCCGTTGTGCAAAGTGTTGGGGCTCGAGGCAGTGGTGAGCGAAGGCGTTGCCGAGTTTGATCGCAACTCGAGCGAGTATGTGCCTATGGAAGAGTTGCGTGCTACCAATGATCCCCGTTGGGAAAAGTTGTTGCGTGGTGAGTGGGACGGAATAGACGAAGAACCGTCAGTGTTTAAGGCTCGAGTGGTGGCGTCGGTAGAAGAGATCATCGATCAGCACCCAGGTGGACGTGTGGTCGTGGTGTGTCACGGCGGAGTGATCAATCAATACTTGGCGCATGTTCTGGGTATCGAGACCCATGTTGGCTTTTTTTATCCGCAATACACATCGATACATCGAGTGATGGCGGCGCGTTCTGGCGAGCGATCGATTATGAGCATTAACGAGGCTGCGCACCTGCGTTAAATAAGTGGCGAGTACTTGCGGTGCACAGCTTGTGCAGAGACCCCCATGGCGATACCGATTTTGCGCCAAGAGACATTGGCTTTGCGGGCAGTCTTCACCGATTCGAGAATCTGATCTTCGAAAATTGCCTTCTCAAATCGAATTTGGAAGAGAGCGCTTTCGGATGGTGTCAGTAGATGCGCATTCTTGATGTCAAAATTTTCGAACATCGCTGAATAATCGCGTGTTGCTTTATTCTTTTTGGAATTATTGATGTCATGAGTCTATCAACATATGTTGACGGTCTTCAAAAGGCTGGAGGGTATCTATACCTCAGATGTGGAGATGAAGTTGGGGTTTGTGCACCGTGCAACACGGCGGGTATAGGTTGAGGCCATGAAACTCGGACCAGGACTTACCTTCTCATGGAAACGCGCTTTGGGCGTAACAAAAGCCAAGCGCAAGATTTCTCGAGCAACCGGCGTTCCACTCACACGACAAGGCCGACGCAGCAAGCTCGGTCGTTGGATGGGGATGAAGTAACTGCTCGATGAATTGGGTTTCTCCTCTCGTTGCGCTGGTGATCATCGTGTGGTTAGTGAGGCGTAGTCGCAAACGTGCCAAAGCCACTACAACGTCAAAGCAGAATATGCAGCCAGTCCACAAACGTGACATGGCGATAATCGATGCCGAGATCACCATGGTGACCGATGAAATCGACTTCTTTTCGACATACAAAGATCACGATGCAGAACATGCCACCGACTCAATCGTGTTGCAACAGGACGAACACTTGTTGGCCACATTGTCGGTGGTGGGATTGATCGAAAACAATCAGACGGAAGACGGGGCCGAACCAGAGCTGCTCGACGAAGGCGAATTTATTGTGACAACGGTGCGTGGTGTGTTTGTGGGCAAGAGTGTGACGCATGATTTTCAATGGAGCAAACTTGTGTCGCATAAAACTGAACCGTTGATGAACAACGTGGTGGTGTATTTACCGGTGAGCAACAGGCAAAAGATTTATGGAATTGCTGCCGACAGCGCCGGTATTGCCAATATGCAGCGGAGATTGGCTTTTGGTGTGGCAGTTGCACTCGGACGCAACGAGCAATATGTCGATGGGCTCAAGGCAGAGCGCGAAAAGTTGCTCAAAGAAAAGCAGCAACTCGGAGTCATTCACTAGTCTTGTCATTGTGAGCAGCGATAAGACAGGAAGCTCGGTGACCCTTGAAGGGGTGTCAAAAAGTTATGGTGCCGTAACCGCATTGCATTCGGTTGACTTGAGCATGAAGGCTGGCGAGTTTTTTTCAATACTCGGACCATCGGGATCTGGCAAGACGACAGTACTGAGATTGATTGCAGGATTTGAACTCAGCGATAGCGGTCGTGTGTTTATTGACCAAAAAGACGTGACAGCAAAGGCACCCTTTGAGCGAGATGTCAATACGGTATTTCAGGACTATGCACTGTTTCCACACATGACTGTGCAGCAAAATGTCGAATATGGGTTGATGGTGAAAAAAGTTGGCAAAGTCGAGCGGGCTGCTGGTGCTAGAGCAATGCTCGACGTAGTTCGCTTAGGAGGTTTTGGTGATCGCAAGCCGGGTCAATTGTCGGGCGGACAGCGCCAGCGAGTGGCATTGGCGCGAGCGTTGGTCAACAAGCCGAAGGTATTGCTACTCGATGAACCTCTTGGTGCTCTCGACTTGAAGTTGCGTGAAGAGATGCAAGTGGAGTTGAAGGCAATTCAGCAGCGTGTGGGGATCACTTTTGTCTATGTGACACACGATCAGGGCGAAGCATTATCGATGAGCGACCGAGTCGCCGTGTTCAATGAAGGTTGTATCGAGCAAGTAGGCACACCTCGAGAGATATATGAAAAACCGGAGACAAGCTTTGTCGCTCAATTTGTTGGAACAAATAATATTTTCACTGCAGACCGAGCAAAGGCTTTGTTCGGAGACGCACTGAAAGCGACGGGTTCAATGGTGGCGATCAGGCCCGAACAGATTCGGCTTTCAAAGACTGGAATGGCCAATGGGATGTCGGTACGTGTAATAGCCGTGCAATATTTGGGTGCTGATACCCGTATTCATGTGTCAGTTGACAAGCAAACTACTGTTATCGGTATAGGGGCAAGTGAAGAATATAAGGGAATGTTGGTTGGAGAAGATGTCTGGCTGACTCTCAACAATTAGCAACTAACAACCATTGGGGGAAATATGCGAAGTAAAGCAAAGTTCATAGGAATTTCGTTGTTTGCAGCTATTTCAGTGGCTGCATGCGGTGGTTCGAGTGATGGTGGCTCATCCACAATGACAAAACTGGGCGATGGCGAGGGTGCTGTCAACCTGATTGCGTGGGCCGGATATGTGGAAAATGGTTCGACCGATCCTGCTGTCGACTGGGTGACTGGCTTCGAAGAGGAAACCGGTTGCAAAGTTAATGTCAAGATTGGCAACACATCTGATGAGATGGTGGAGTTAATGCAGAGCGGCGAGTACGACGGAGTATCGGCTTCCGGGGACGCGTCATTGCGATTGATTGCTGGTGGAGATGTATCGCCAGTCAACACCGACCTGATTCCTAATTACGCAGATGTATATGAAGGCCTGAAGATGCGCCAATGGAATAGTCAAGATGGCGTTTCGTATGGTGTTCCACACGGACGTGGTGCAAACGTTATGGCCTACAACTCGGAGGCTGGTGCAGCACCAACTTCGATCCGAGACATGTTCGATCCAGCAAGCCCATACAGTGGAAAAATTTCGGTCTATGACGCGCCGATCTATATCGCAGATGCTGCGATCTATCTGATGGCAACACAGCCGGATTTGGGGATCACGAATCCTTATGCATTGGATCAGAAACAATTTGATGCAGCGATTGAAGCACTCAAAGTGCAAAAGCCAATGGTCGCTCAATACTGGTCGTTATACACAGACCAGCAGGCATCGCTTGAGGCCGGCTCGATTACTCTCGGCACATCGTGGCAGGTCATTGTCAACTTGGCATCAGCCAACAAGCCATCGATCACTGCGGTAAAGGCAACAGAGGGTGCAACAGGATGGTCAGACACGTGGATGCTTTCGTCCAAGGCGAAGAATCCAAACTGCATGTACATGTGGATGGACCACATCATTTCGCCAACGGCCAATGCTGCTGTTGCCGAATGGTTCGGTGAAGCACCATCAAATGCCAAATCTTGTGACTTGACTGCTGATAAAAATCATTGCACGACCTATCACGCGGCAGATGAGTCATACTTTGAAAATGTGTGGTACTGGACAACACCAACGAGCACATGTCTCGATGGACGTACAGACGTAGAGTGTGTGCCATTTACCGAATGGGTAAATGCATGGAACGAACTGCGCGCATAATCGCAGTCGACTAGATGACAGCAGTGGCGGGCGCGGCAAGAAGGCTTACGGCTTTCTTCCGCGCTCGTCCTCTAGCAAGATTGTTTGCCGTACTTGGAGCTCCGCTCACATGGCTGGTGGTGGTGTACCTCGGTTCGCTTGCATTGCTGGTGGCAAGTGCTTTTTTTAAGCTTGACGAATTTACGGGCAAGTCGAACGGTCAATTGACTTTTAGCAATATTTCGGCGGTGGTAACAAAGAGTGCGTACCGCAGTCTGATGTTGCGCAGTGTGCTGATAGCGGCGGCAGTCACGGTGTTGTGTTTGGTGATTGCTCTGCCGGTGGCTTTTTATATTTCGCGTTTGGCATCGCGCTGGACAAAGCGGGGATTGATCGTGGCGATGTTGTTGCCACTGTGGTCTGGATATTTAGTCAAGGTGTATGCGCTTCGTGCGATGTTTGAGCCCGGAAGCGAGTTTGGGTCTGGCGGGTTTTTAAAGAGTGTGGTTGGTTGGTCGCCAGGCTTTGGATATGTTGCAGTGATCTTCACTCTGACCTACTTGTGGTTTCCCTATATGTTGTTGCCCGTATATGCCGGTCTTGAGCGCTTGCCCAATTCGTTGCTTGACGCATCGAGTGACTTGGGCGCAGGGTCTGCACGAACTTTTTGGTCAGTAATCATGCCGATGCTGATTCCTTCAATCGCTGCTGGAAGTATTTTTACGTTTGCGTTATCTCTTGGCGACTACATCACTGTAAAAGTGGTTGGCGGGACTGCACAGATGATTGGCAACATCATTGAGCGAGTTTTGCTCGCGCCCAATCAACCCCTGGCAGCTGCGTTTACCCTGTGGCCGGTGGGAATCATGCTCGTGTACCTGGCAGCGATGGCGCGACTTGGCGCCTTTAAGAACCTGTAATGCAAGTATCACGAACATCTCGAATTTCGCTTCGTATGGCTACCTACGGCGTGCTTGTTGCGATGTATCTGCCGCTTGTGCTGGTAGTGGTGCTGTCGTTTAACTCGTCGAACTCATTTTCTTGGCCACCCAGAAAGTTCACCACGCGATGGTGGTCGACAATTTTGGATGTGGAGAGTGCGCGGCATGCATTGCTCACGTCGATCAAGTTGGCGACTCTGGCAGTCTTGATTGCAGTGGTGCTTGGATCGCTATTGGCATTTGCATTACAGAACTTTTCGTTTTATGGAAAGAACACAGTGAGTTTTTTGGCGGTTCTGCCGATCGCATTGCCGGGCATCGTCACTGGAGTTGCTATGCGCAATACGTTCATGCGATTTGGCTGGGACTTGGGCTTGGTATCGGTTGTAGCAGGTCATGCAACATTTTGTATTGTCATTGCTTACAACAACGTGGCTGCTCGGCTTCGTCGCATGGCACCAAATGTGGCCGAGGCATCGAGTGACTTGGGTGCGACTGGGTGGCAGACATTTCGATATGTGACATGGCCACTAATGTCGGGCAGTGTTGTTGCTGGCGGAATTTTGGCGTTTGCATTGAGTTTTGACGAAGTTGTTGTGACCACGTTTACCGCAGGCTCTGGAGTAGAAACATTGCCACAGTGGATTTTGAATAACTTTTCGCGACCCAATGTGCTGCCGTATGTGACAGTGGTGGCCACAGTGGTAATGGCCATCTCGCTGCCGCTGGCGTGGCTCGCTCAGCGACTGAGCGATGGAGCCGAGTCACTTGCTGGTCGCTAAGAAAGATGAGGGTCGGCATGGACGTCCCGCGCACTCGTCGATTCATTTCACTTATTTGACGGAAAAACTAGGTAAAGTAAAAAAATGAACCACCGTTTTGCTGTGTTGTTTGCAAGCGTCGTGATGTGCGGATCGCTTATTGCTGTAGGGCCAGCACCTGTGCGTGCGGCAACTTGCACAGCTGATGGCGTCAACTGCAAGGTCGGCGATGTTGGGCCTGGCGGCGGCATTGTGTATTACGACGCCGGTTCGTTGCAATGGTGGGGGCGCTTTTTAGAAGCGAAGACAACTTCAGTGCCAGCCAAGGGCATTTGGGGTACATGGACCGGGAGGGGAACCCAGGCCGAGCGTCTTGCCACTAAGCAGCTCGGCATGGGTCGGGGCAACAGCTACGAATTGTCATTCGATGCGAGTTCCGTGTACGCAAGACAGGCGAATTCTACTTTTAGTAGTAATTTTTATCTTCCATCCAAAGATGAGCTTGACGCACTGTATAACTATTGGAAAGTTTCTGGTGATACTCGACTGAAGTATGCAGCAGCACCGATGTGGTCTTCGACAGAAGCAAGCGAAACATTTGCGTGGTACCAGCTGTTTCAAGATGGCACGCAATTCACCGATGCCAACGGCATTATTCCAAAACTTGCTGGCAACAAAGACTTCTTGAAGAGCCCGGTTCATGTTGGATCGGGGTTCAAGGCAACACCATTTGAGGTGATTGGCGTTTCTGCGTTTCCTTCTACTGGCTTCGGTTGGACGAGGTTGCATGCTGTTGCGACATCAACTGCAAACCCGACTTGTAGTGCGGGAGGCGCAAACACCATATGCAATGTCGGTGATATTGGGCCTGGTGGTGGCATTGTTTTTTACGACGCAGGCAAGAATGAATTCTGGGGTCGCTATTTAGAAATGGCGCCACAAGCGTGTGAAGGCGTGAAGTTGCCATGGCGTCCTGCGGGTAATGCAAAGACTGTATATAAGGACTCAAGTGGACAGACCGCAGCCGAATTGCGAGTGCTTGCAAAAGGTGTTGGCATGGGCAAAGTCAATACACGCGTCATCACTCTTGCATTAGGTGCAGGCACATACGCAGCCAGGTTTGCCGAAGACTTGAACTGCAGTGGCGCGGACGACTGGTTTTTGCCTTCGAAGGATGAATTGGATCTGGCGTACAACCGTCTCGCGCAAAACCGAGTGGGTGGGCAAAACACACCGGTCGGTGGATTCAACAAGGGCTATTACTGGACATCGACTGACTACAACAATTCAACGGCGTGGATGCAGTATTTTATGGATGGCCAGCAATTTGATCGAGTACAAACACTCAGTGGTAACAACAAGCCACCTGCGAATCCATTTAGAGTTCGACCAATACGTGCGTTTGGCACAAACAATGTGGTGCCCGGGCCGTAGGTAGCCACAAGCATTGTTGCCACTCGGTGTACATGAATGCCACCGACAATTACCTAAGGTTGGTCTGCGACCGTTTGGTGAGAGCTATACAGACGCACGTATTCCGCTTGGTGCGCTAGTGGCATCTGGCGATACTCAACTTGTTCTTGCCAAATACAAAAAGCACAAGGTTCATCGTCGGGTTGAAGCTCGCCTGACAAAGCCAAAATTTTTAACTCCGCAAGCTCAATGTCGGAGTAGATGCGAAAAGGCACATCCACAACTCGCTCAAAATTGAGCGATCGAATTGCATGCTTTTTTGCATGGATCATGTCGTTATCAGCGATTCCGTGCTTCCGAGTGCTTGCAAGAATTGCTGGTCTCAGCATAGTGCCGTGAATGTTCGTTGTGGAATTAGGGTTGTGGCGTGAAGATCGCTGACGGCCTCTTGTACTCGAAAAATCATGAGTGGGTGCTTGTCGACGGAGAGTCGGCGCGAGTGGGCATCACTGATCACGCACAAGATGCGCTCGGGCAAATTGTTGATGTGCAATTGCCATCAATTGGTGATTCTGTTGTTGCTGGCAGAGCAGTTGTCGAAGTCGAGAGCAGCAAGAGTGTGAGCGACATCGGTTCGCCAGTGAGTGGCACCATAGTGCTGGTAAATGAATTACTTTTCGATCAACCCGAGTTGATGAACTCTGACCCGTTTGGTGCAGGCTGGTTGTATGAAGTGCAACTCTCGTACAACGAGATGCTTGAGGGCTTGATTACTGCAGATGAGTATCGAACTCTCACGCAATAGTCGCACGTAGTAACTAGTCAGTAAAAAACGTCCAGGAGTATGTGCGCGACGAACCTTCGCCATCTTTGATTAGCCAAAAGCGAACACTGCCAGTGTGTTGACCCTGAACGAGTTCGGCTATTGGTGCGCCAGGTTGTGGAAGATAACTGATGATGTAGTTGCCAGCGTCGAAAATTGCCGTAGGAGGCAAGGTGATTTGTGCTCCTGGAGTAATTTGTTTTCCGGTTGCGACAATCTCGTCAAGGCGCGTAGTTGGCAGCTCAATTCCATCGATCGTCAACGTCGCGGTGTATCCCTCTACAAAGTCGACAATAACTTGTGATTGTCGAAGCACGCGTTCACCTTGACCTGGTGAAATTTGCTCGATAGCTGCAGGAAGATTTGTTGCATCACGACCAGTGAGGCCGGTGCTTAAACCGAGCACGAACATCACGAGCCCAGAAGAAATGCCGATGCTGATGATCAGCAATTTGTAGTCAATTTTTTTCACCTTTCTATTCTCGCCGATTTGCCGTGATGTGCAAGAGTTTTGAGGCAATGGTCACAAGGCACTCAGCAAAAGGGCGTTTCTGGACTATGTTTAATGGCTCATGAATACACAAGATCCTTTGGTTGGTTCAATACTTTCCAACCGATATCTCATCGGAGATTCTCGAAGCGGAGGATCTGGCGAGTCGGCGGTGTATGACGCCACCGACGTGCGAAGCCAAAAGCGGGTTGTGGTGCGAGTCTTGACTACACAATCGCTTATCGATTTGGACGCAGGAGTGGTGCTCATCGCGGATGCAGTCGAATTGTTTAAGCGCCAAACCCAGATGCTTGCAAGCATGTCGCACCCATCACTTGCGTCTATTGATGACTGGGGAACACAAGAAGTTGGCGGAACGCTCTATGCGTTTACTGTGCTCGAGCATTATGCAGGTGGAACGTTGCGAGAGATTTTGGATCGTGGTCGCAAACTGACGCCTTCTCAGGCACTTGCCGTAGGGCTCGATGTTTGTCGAGCATTGCACTTTTTGCATGGCAAAGGTTGGGTGCATGGCGACGTGCGACCCGCAAACATATTTTTGGGAGATGACTTGCGGGTAAGGCTTGCGGGTTTGGGCTTGAAGCGCATTGTTCACTCCGATCAAATGAGTATTGAGCAAGCCAGTTACGCAGCACCAGAGATCGCAACAGGGCAACAGCCAACAGAGCAGAGCGATGTGTATTCGCTTGCACTCACATTGCTCGAAATGATTACAGGAACACTGCCGTTTGTGGGCGACACCGCAGCGATCACACTTGCAGCACGCATCGACAAATTGTTGCCAGTCTCGGCCGACTTGGGCCCGATTGCAGCGCCGCTTGAGCGTGCTGGAAGGCCCGAAGCCAACGAGCGATTCAGTGCCATCGACTTTGGTCGCGCGTTTGCTGCGATTGCCGACAAGATGCCGATGCCTCAGCCGATAGAGCCTCTTGAGTCAAAGAGTTTTGAAACCGTTATTGAGCAAAAGATTGTTGACCGAACGGGAGAGATTGCTCGACCCGTTGTGCCAATTGCCGGTACAGATCCGAAGATGGTGATTAATCAATCTGACGAGCCAATTTTTATTGTGAATCCAGACGAAATCAAGCGTCATAAACGATTTGTGATTATCGGTGCAGTTGTGGCGCTGCTCATGGCGGGCGGCATTTCGTATCGGGTATTTGCAAAGCACTCCCACACGGTGCCTTCATTTGCCGAGATGAACGAGGGCGAAGCGCAAAATTTGCTCGTGCCTCTCAAATGGACGATCGTTGTCACAGCAGAACGCAGCGACGAAGTGCCAGCCGGACTCGTGATTCGCACTGAGCCACCAATGGGTGAGTCGCTGCAAGAAGGCAAGACATTGACGCTCGTCATTTCTCAAGGACCATCGCTTGCCGAATTGCCAGGATTGGAAGGTGCGACTCTGCAAGAAGCGATCGACACACTGACAGCGCTTGAGTTGGTGCCAACGCAGAAGGATTCACCGAGTGAAGACATTGCGGCTGGAACAGTAATTTCATGGCTCGTACCAGAGCAACCAAGTTTGCTTCCTGGCGACAAAGTGTTGCGCGGTACTGCGCTTGACGTTTTGGTCTCGACAGGGCCAGCAGCCCGCGAGATGCCATCTCTCATTGGCTTGTCACTCGAACAAGCACAGGTAGTGATGAATGATTTGCGTTTGGTGTTGGTCGAAACTCCGGCAGCCAAGAGCAACGCTGCTGCTGAGGGGTTGATCGGTGCGCAGTCTGTCGTTCCGGGAACACAGATAGCACGAGATTCTCAGGTGGCCTATGCACTTTCACTCGGACCAGATTTAGTAGAGATGCCAAGAATCATTGGAAATAGTTTTGCGACAGTAGAACCTCGACTGCTTGAAGCCGGTTTTGTTGTGGGAAAAGTCACAGGTAAACCAAATTACAAATTGCGCAAGGCATTTGTGGGTGACAAAGCGATTACCAATGGAGATCAGGTGCCACGCGGCGCAACGATCGACTTAGTTTTCCCTTAAGACATCGCCAATGAAGTTGTAACCGCATTATTGTGGAAGTGTGAAAAAGAACGAGCATCTCGCAAAGTCGCTCGATGATGAAGTCGGAATTATTGACTCTGGTGGTGTTGACGAGATTTCAATCATTCCCTGGTCGCGCTTGCTTAAGGGCAAGGTTGCAAAGACCGTTGGTTTAACTCACCGCAAAGCCACCCTTGGCGTGTTGCTGGCGTCGGTATTTACGGTGAGTTTTACGATCACGCTGCTGGTGGTATCGCTCAAAACTGTTGCAGACAGTCTTGGAAGCAGCGTGACGGTATTGAGTTGGACAATTACTGCACCATTACTCGCATTTGGCGTAGTTGGTCCGGCATTCGGCAAATCGGGTGACTTGTGGGGTCACAAGCGCATGTTTGTAGGCGGATTACTTTTTGCAGGAATTTTCTCGCTCATCAGTGCCTTTGCTTGGAACGCAGTTTCGTTGATTGTGTTTCGCACGCTGTCGGCCGCAGCAGGTGCAGCAACAGGGCCGTCGGCGATGGCATACATCAACCGCATGTTTCGTGCCGACGAACGAGTGCGACCACTCGGGTATTGGAGTTTTGTTACCGCCGGTGCACCCGTGCTTGGTGTTGTTGCAGGCACACCGCTTGTAGAAATATTTGGGTGGCGCGTGATCTTTTTGGTGCAAGCACCATTGTGTGTGCTGGGTGCGCTGGTGTCGTACAGATTATTGCCCGACACTGATCGCCAAGAGAACGTGCGCTTTGATGTGAAGGGCTCTGCAGCTCTTGGGGCCGGCTCGGTGCTGATCTTGCTCACGATCAACCGCGGAAATTCGTGGGGATGGACAAGTGCGGCGACATTAGCAAGTGGTATTGCTGGCGTCGCAGCATTGTTGATTTTTTACCAGATCGAAAAAACTGCATCCGATCCATTGATTCCCGTCAAATGGTTGCGCACCCGAAACGTTGCGTTTCCTGTTGCAACGCAGGGCCTCATGAACATGGCCTACATGGGAAGTTTTTTGTTGTTGCCACAGTTGCTTGAAAACGGACTCGGTTACAAGCCTTCGCACATTGGCTGGCTGGTGATTGCTCGGCCGCTTACATTTTCGTTGATTGCTCCGATGGCCGGATACATCGTTGGCAGAACAGGCGAGCGCAATACCGGGATGGCAGGCGCAAGCGCAATTTTTCTGGCCATGATCGTGATGCACGGAATTGGCGCAGGAACACAAGACTGGGTGATTGCACTCAGCCTTGCATTAACTGGTTTCGGGATGGGCATTGCTGCACCAAGCCTGACCGCACTACTCGCTTCATCGGTCAATTCGAGCGACATGGGAGTAGCGAGTGCCATACAGCAACTGATGTCGCAAATGGGAGCGGTGATGGGTGGGGCATTGATGATCAGTGTGCATGACATCACTGAGAGCTCGGGCAAAGTTGTGAGCTATTCCAATGGGATATTGGTTGGCGTTGTGTCTGCAGCGTTAGCGATAGTGACTGCGAGCTTGGTGCGATCAGTAGATCGCAGCACCAATACTCTCTAATTTTATTGCAGCGTAGTAATGCTGCGAATTTCAGCAGCAACTTGATCGGCTAGATCACTTGCTGGCATTACTGAGGGCAGCATCAACATCTTGCTGACATCGCCGTCAACCTTGATTCGTCCCGACATGAATGCTTGCATGCCAGCCTGCGGATCTTGATCAAAAAAAACTTTATGTGCGGTTTCATAGTCGGTTGTGACAGTGAGGTCTGGCTCGCCTATATGACCTAAATCCATCACTAAAACGCCAGTTGACGTGTCGATGTGGCTGTTGATGTCGCTGTTGCCAAACGGAACCTTGGTGATGACCTGGTTCATGCGAATCGTGATGGGGATTTTGGGAACTTGATCTTGATATTTTGCACGAATAATTCGTGCTTCAGTGATCCACTCTTCAGACAAAAACGGATGAGGCATGAACTGAACTTTAGTTGGAGAATTTGCGAATGGCATCTCGTGTGTTGAGTGCCACAGTGCGAGCAGCTTGAGCAAAATTGGTGTCGTTGCTTGCGTAGAGAACTGCGCGCGAAGAGTTGATGATGAGCCCTGTGCCATTGGCAGTGCGGCCGGCAGTGACTGCGGCTTGAATGTCGCCGCCCTGGGCACCAATGCCAGGAACAAGCAAAGGCATGTCGCCAACAATGCTTCGCACTTCGGCCAACTCGGTTGGGTACGTTGCGCCAACTACAAGAGCACAATCGCCAATCGTGTTCCACTTGGTTGCTGCGGTACGCGCAATCACTTTGTATAAGGGTTCGTCATTAATGAGTTGGGATTGGAACTCGGCACTACCCGGATTTGATGTGCGGCACAACACGATGGTGCCCTTGCCGGGCGTGCGCAAAAATGGCTCGAGCGAGTCGGTGCCCAAATATGGATTGACGGTGACGGCATCGGCTTGATATCGCTCGAAAGCCTCACGCGCATACAGCGTGGCTGTGTCGCCAATGTCGCCACGCTTGGCATCGAGAATGAGCACGATGTGCGAGTACTGCGTGCGAATGTGGTCGCAAACTGCTTGCAATTGCGCTTCTGCGCCAATGGCAGCGAAGTACGCAATCTGTGGCTTAAATGCGCACACCGTGTCGGCAGTGGCATCGATGATGTCGATACAAAACTTTTGTATGCCAAGTGGATCGGCTTTGAGATGCGCTGGAAGTTTGCTGACGTCGGGGTCGAGCCCCACGCACAATGCCGAATTATTTGTGGCCCAAGCAGAGTTGAGTTTGGAAGTGAAGCCCACGAGTGCTTGTGCGTGTTAGTCGGTAATGGTGATGGCGCCGGTAGGGCACAAGTCTTCGGCAAGTTTTACTTTTGCGCGCAACGATTCGTTTGGGTTTTCTTGTAATACGTAAAGGAAACCGTCATCGCGAATCTCGAACACCTCTGGCGCCTGATTGACACAACCACCTGTGGCAGCGCACATGTCGAAGTCAACAATTATCTGCATGTGTTCAGACTAGTTGAGCTATTTGGTATTTGGGTATGAGCCGTGCCTGGCATCGTGGCGCTCGAATGCATTGAGCACTGCACGCAATGATGCGGTGATGGTGTTTGGATCGATACCAACACCCCAGCGTGTGTGGCCCGAATCATCGCCCGTCTCGACATAGGCGACCGCAGTTGCTTGTGAACCCTGACCAAGTGCATGCTCGGTATAGTCCTTGACGTCGAGATTGCCCTTGAACTCGGCTCGGATGGCGTGCACAAATGCATCGATAGGGCCGTTGCCCTTGCCCGTAAATGTCTGGCGCTTGCCATCGATATTGATCTGCGCGGTGATCTCGGTGTTGCCAGTCACCGACTCGCTTTTGAGTTCGTGACTCACCAAGTTGTAGCGCGGAACATCGGCAAGATATTCGCTCTTAAATGCATCCCACATCATGACCGGCGAAATCTCGCTGCCCGAATCTTCGGTGAGGTGCTGAATGTTTTGCGAGAACTCGATTTGTAAGCGGCGCGGCAAGTCAAACCCGTGCTCGGTCTTCATGATGTAAGCAACGCCGCCCTTACCCGACTGGCTATTGACACGAATGACTGCTTCGTATGAACGACCAACATGCTTTGGGTCGATAGGCAGGTAGGGAACACCCCACTGGTCGTAATTATCTGGCAGGGCTTCGAGGCCTTTTTTGATTGCATCTTGATGACTGCCCGAAAATGCGGTGTACACAAGGTCGCCAACATATGGATGACGCTCGGCAACTGGCAGGCGGTTGCAGTATTCGGCATCGCGTCGCAAGGCATCGATGTCGGTGATGTCGAGCTCTGGGTCGACACCATTCATAAATAAGTTCATTGCCAAGTTGACGATGTCGACGTTGCCCGTGCGCTCACCATTGCCAAACAGTGTGCCTTCAACGCGGTCGGCACCTGCAAGCACACCAAACTCGGCTGCAGCAACTGCGCAACCACGGTCGTTGTGCGGGTGCAACGAAACGCACACCGTGTTGCGATTTTTGATCGTGCGAATAAACCACTCGATCACATCGCCGTACACATTTGGGGTGTAGCACTCGACTGTTGCTGGCAAGTTCAAGATCAATGGAGTCGTTGTTGTCGGTTTGATGACGTCCATCACTGCTTCACAGATCTCGATTGCAAACTCTGGCTCGGTGAGCGTAAAGCTCTCTGGCGAATATTCGTAGCGCACATCGGTGTCAACAAGAGTTGGCTCGAGTTCTTTGCATAACTGTGCAGCCTTAACAGCGATATCGACCACGCCAGCCTTCTCGAGACCAAACACCACGCGACGTTGCAACGGGTTGGTGGAGTTGTAAAAATGCACGATGGCACGTGGCGCACCCTGCAAGCACTCGTAGGTGCGCTTGATCAAGTCAACACGGCATTGCACAAGCACCTGAATAGTGACATCTTCGGGAATGAGATCTTGTTCAATAATGTGGCGAACAAAGTCGTAGTCGGGCTGACTTGCAGACGGAAAACCAACTTCAATTTCTTTGAAGCCCATCTTGACGAGTGTCTTAAACATGCGCAGTTTGCGCTCTGGGTCCATCGGATCGATGAGGGCCTGATTGCCGTCTCGCAAGTCGACTGAACACCACAACGGCGCCTTGGTGGTGACATGGTTTGGCCACGTGCGGTCGGTGAGCACGACCGGAATAAACGGTGAGTACTTCTCGAACTGCATCTTTTTAGGTTGTGTGGGCTTTGGTGCCATGGTTTTTGTCTTTCGTGATAATGAAAAAACCCCCTGACCTTTTTGAGGTTCAGAGGGTTCGGCGGCAGCGGTTATGAGGCTGTCGCCGTTAGGTAAGTAGGAGGCTGCTTGCTGTTGACGTCATAACGATTTCCAGCATATCGGGGCAACGCCCGCCGTAGTTAGTACGGCGTTGGTGCCAAGAAATTGGCGAACTGCCACGGATCTGAATGATCGAGCAGGCTTGTGTCATTGCCATAACCGGGGAAGAGATCGTTGCGATTCTTGAGCGGTGTCCAGTCGGAAGGTGCCGAATGAATAGGCCCAATGTATGGCCGAGTGGCATCGAGCACTTTCTTCCAAGGCAACTCGTCGGGTACGCGCACGCCTTCCGACGGGCAATCGAGCAGCCACGTGATGGCTCCGATAACCGAGCCAGCAACCTGCACGGTTGTTGCGCTCTGGTTTGGAATGATTGCGCGGGCTTCGTGGATCGACAACGTAGAACCTGTCCACCACGACTTGTAGTCGTGGCCCATCAGCAACACGCCAAGTTCGTCGCGACCATCAATGATCTCGTCATTGAAGATGCGCTCTTTTGGTTGCATCTGCCAATTGCGCATACGCAACTCGAGCACGCTGTTGATCGCGGCATCGGACGGATGGTAGGCGTAGTGCACCGTTGGGCGATAGGCATCGGTGCCATCTGCATTTTTGACAGTGAGATGTTGTGTCATCGTGTATGACTCGCCGTGGCGAATGATCATGCCAAGTGTGTCGCCTGATGGAACCCAACTGCGCACCCATGATTCCATGCCTGGTTGTGCAAGACAGATTTGGTTGCGCGGGCCGTCGTCGGTGTGCGCATGAGCATTGGCTGGCATCCACTTTTCGTGAGTACCCCAACCAAGCTCGGCTGGAGCGACGCCCTCTTCGTAAAAGCCTTCGACAGACCACGTGTTGCAAAACTCGTTGACAAGCTTTGGCTTGCTTGACACTTGCGTGTCGCGCTCGGCAATGTGAATGACTTTAGTGCCAGTGAGTTGTGCAAGCACATTGAACTGTTGAGCCTCAAGTGCAGTTTGCAATGATGTCGCGCGCGGGCCGGCTTTGCCATCGGTAAGCAATTGTGTGGTGATGTCGGTGAGTGCTTGCTTGACCAAGTGACTGACCATGCCAGGGTTTGCACCATGCTCAACAACTGCAGATGCACCGTTGTTAGTGCCCCAGCGCTCGATCATCTTGCGGATTGCTTGATGACGCACGTACAACGTGCGCTCGAGTGGGTGAGTGGACGCCATGTCGTCGTATGGGTCCCACATCTCGACAGAAGTATTGAGATATCGCACGTTGTGATCGCGACACCACTCCATAATCGTTGGGCCATCGATATTCCAGGCCAAGTCGAGCAACAAGTCGCCGTCGCCTACGCGTGCCGAAAGAAACGCGTCGAGGTTTTCGCGAGTCACACGATCTTGTTCGTAAGTAACTCCGGCTTTGAGCAGGTCGGCAACGCGTGAGCGGTTGTCGCGGAAGTCGACAATATGTATAGACGTCGGATCAAACTTGAGATCGCGAACCATCAATGGCAACGCGCATTGAGCAACAGAACCACAGCCCAGCACAAGCGTGCGGCGGGGAAGTTTGTGTGCTGTCGGGGCTGGTGCGTTCACTTCGACGCTGTCGGCGAATACTGATCGCCCGCATCGATGTGCTGAGCGTCGAGTGAGCTCAACAGAGTTTCAAGACTTGCTTCAAAAACTGCGTCTGACGGAACGAGCAATTGCTGCCAGTCGTAGCGCATACCTTTGCGCCCAGTGAAGGCGCTTTCATCACAGGTATGACGATTTTCGAGTGAAGAGAAATTTGAGAGAGACGACGAAGCGTTATCTGTGGACATGAGCACCTCCTTGGGGTTTAAATACGAAAGTTTGACCATACAGAATTTTGAGGGCTACGCCTACTATCTGGCGAGATTGTTCATCTAGCGTTCTAGTGCCACGGAGTGTCGCTCGGTGGTTGGTAGCGTGACTCGAGAGATGACGACCCCCGAAGTGAAAACGCCAACAGGATTTGCCGATATTGGTGTGCCCGACCGCATTGATGCTGGCCTTGCTGCCGCCGGATTCTCGGCCCCTTTTGCTATTCAGACCGAGGCGATACCCGTAGCCCTAGCCGGCGAAGACGTGATGGGTAGGGCTCGTACGGGCTCTGGCAAGACTCTGGCGTTTGGGGTGCCGATGATGGCGCGTATTGATGCGCCCGCGACACCTGGAAAACCACACGGTTTGGTGATCGTGCCAACGCGCGAACTCGCGCTGCAGGTGTCGGAAGTGTTGGGACCGATTGGCAAGCATTGTGGAGTGCGAGTGCTGGCTGTGTACGGCGGTGCCGACAGGCAAAAGCAAGTCGTCGAGATCGAAAAGGGCGTCGAGATCATTGTTGCGACACCGCTGCGCCTGATCGACCTCATGAAATCTTCGGAATGCGACTTGAGCGCGATTCAGGTTGTGGCGATCGACGAAGCAGACCGCATGGCAGACGAAGGGTTTATGCCCCAAGTTGAGTGGATCATGCGTCATGTGACGGCAGTGCACCAAACGATGTTGTTCTCGGCAACGCTCGACGGGCAAGTTGCAAACCTTGTCAAGCGATACATGAAAAACCCCGTCGAGGTTTCGATTGACTCGCCAACCGACACGGTGGGCACGATGCGCCATTTGTTTTTGGCTGTGCATCACATGGACAAAGACCGCGTGATTGCCAACATTGCTGCAGCAGCCGGTCAGACCGTGGTGTTTTGTGACACCAAGCGCAGCTGCGACAAAGTTGCCGAGGCTCTGCAAAAACTTGGCGCCGATGCTTCGGCACTACACGGCGACATGCCACAAAATGCGCGCGAAAAAGCATTGGGCAGATTTGCTGACAACAAACTCAAGATCTTGGTTGCCACCGATGTCGCAGCACGCGGCATCGACATCGACGATGTTGCGGTCGTCATTCATTACGCACCGCCTCTCGATGTCAAAACATATTTGCACCGCTCGGGGCGCACTGCGCGCGCGGGCAAAGATGGTTGGGCAGTAACTATGGCCGAATACAACCAACACACCACATGCCGCATCATCCAGCGCGGACTACGCCTCGACATTCAGCCACCAATTGAAGTGTTTTCGAACGACGTGCGCTTGCGCAATTTGTTCAGTTTTCTAGAAAACGTTTAGCAACGTTTCTTAGGAGGCCTTTCCCGCTTTCGTGGCATCAGCAATTTCAACAAGTTGACCAGTTGTCACATCGTAGATGTAGCCATAAATCGGGATGTTTTTAGGCACCAGTGGGTGATTCCTGATTCGGCTTACATCTTCAAGAACACTTTTCGGGTTATCGGCAATGGTGTGCCAATTGATGTATTTGCCTTCTGATGAACCTGGTCCTTTGCCGATATCGGTGAAACCATCGGCACCAAGGGCGGCAGTTTCAAGACTCGATTGCAGCAATCCGCTCATCACGTCGTTGGTGAAAAACTCCATGCCGCAATTGGAGTGGTGAATGACGAACCATTCTTTGGTGCCGAGGAGTTTGTAGGAGATAACAAGAGAGCGAATTGCGTCATCTGTTGCTCTGCCGCCGGCATTTCGAATGACGTGTGCATCGCCTTCGGAGAGTCCTGCATATTTTGCTGGATCAAGTCGAGCATCCATGCATGTCAAAATCGCAAATTGACGAGCTGGCGGGAGGGCCAGAGTGCCTTTGACACCGAATGACGAAACATAGGAATCGTTAGCGCTAAGAACTTCTTTAAGAACTGACATATTGTGCTCCCCATTGGTTGATATACGATAATTATGATCAGTTTAGTCATATTTAGAAATAGATTCCAAATCTGGATAAATCGCATGTCCTGTAAGGGTTTTCTGGGATGCGGTTTAGAGGGCGGCGAGCCAAGTGGGGCGAGTGGCCTCAAACTTGGTGATTGCATCTGCATCTGACAACGTGATGCTGATGTCATCGAGACCGTTGATGAAGCGCGCTTGAGTCTCTGAGTCCATGTCGAATGTCTCGGTGATACCGGCGCTCGGAATCTCGACGGTGAAGCGATGCAGGTCGATGGTGATTTCGGCTGTCGCGTCTTCTTCGATGATGGCCCAAATGCGATTGACGGTTGGCTCTGGCAAGACAATCGGCAGCAGGCCATTTTTGGTGCAGTTGTTGCGAAAGATGTCGCTAAAACTTGGTGCGATGACGGCATCGAATCCGCCTTGCTGCAGCGCCCACACGGCATGTTCACGGGACGAGCCAACGCCGAAGCTTGGGCCAGCAACCAAAACCGATGCACCAACATAACGCTCGTCGTTGAGAACAAAGTTGCGATCATCGCGCCAAGTAGAAAACAAACCCTTCTCGAAACCCGTGCGCTCGACGCGCTTGAGCCACTCGGCAGGAATGATCTGATCGGTGTCGACGTCGGAGCGCTTGAGAGGAACTCCGCGACCGCTGATGATGCTTACTTTTTTCATGACAGCTTGCTCATTTCAAATCGGCTGGAGTAGCGAAGTGGCCGGCGATTGCAGTGGCTGCCGCGATTTGTGGTGAGACAAGATGTGTGCGGCCACCGCGGCCTTGACGACCCTCGAAGTTGCGGTTGGATGTAGAGGCACTGCGCTCATTTTGTGCGAGTTTGTCGGGGTTCATTGCCAAGCACATGGAGCAACCAGGCTCGCGCCAGTCGGCACCCGCTGCGATAAAGATCTTGTCAAGCCCCTCGGCGATTGCCTGCTTTTTGACTGCATGGCTACCTGGCACAACCATCACGCGTTTAACGGTGACGGTGCGACCTTCGAAGACCGCGGCAGCAGCGCGCAAGTCTTCGATACGGCTATTGGTGCACGAACCGATGAACACCGTGTCGACAGTGATGTCGCGAATGGGCGTGCCAGCAGTGAGACCCATATAGGTGAGTGCGCGAGCAACGGTGTCGCGTGCAGTTGCGTCGGCGTAGTCGTCGGGGTTTGGAACACGGTCGTCAATGCCGAGAACTTGAGCTGGGTTTGTGCCCCACGTGACTTGTGGCTTGATGGTTGAAGCATCGATGACTACTTCTTTGTCCCATGCAGCACCTTCGTCGGTACTCAGTGTGCGCCACTCGGCAACCGCCAAGTCCCATGCCGCACCAGATGGTGCGTATTCACGACCCTTCAAATACTCGAACGTGATGTCGTCGGGTGCAATGAGACCAGCCTTTGCGCCGGCTTCGATCGACATGTTGCACACGGTCATGCGACCTTCCATTGACAGCGCACGAATTGCAGATCCGCGATATTCGATGACGTGGCCGATGCCGCCGCCCGTGCCGATGTGACCGATGATTGCCAAGATCACATCTTTTGCAGTGACGCCAGGCGAGAGCGTGCCGTCAACCGTGACGCTCATCCACTTTGGTCGTGATTGTGGAAGTGTCTGTGTTGCCAGAACATGCTCGACTTCGCTTGTGCCGATGCCAAACGCAAGAGCACCGAATGCGCCGTGCGTTGCAGTGTGGCTGTCGCCGCAGACAATGGTCATGCCGGGAAGTGTGCGACCTTGCTCGGGTCCGATGACGTGCACAATGCCTTGCTTTTCGTGGCCCATCGGGTACAGCGTGATGCCAAACTCTTTGGCATTGGCGCGCATGACATCGATTTGTTTTGCCGAGATCGGATCGGCAATTGGCAAGTGAATGTCTTTAGTGGGAACGTTGTGATCTTCGGTTGCAACAGTGAGGTCGGGACGACGCACGGTTCGGCTATTGATACGCAGACCGTCAAACGCTTGTGGACTTGTTACTTCATGAACAAGATGTAAATCGATGTACAACAATTCCGATTTGCCAGACGCATTGCTGACCAGATGACGGTCCCACACTTTTTGCGGCAAGGTCAGTGGGTGCGAGGTCGGATTTGCCATTCCTCCAGTCTGCCGTGAATTACATAAAAAATCACCGTTGAAGTGCACTCTGTGCTGTCTCACGTACACATCGGGGCATGACACAACACACAAATACACCAGTAGCCCTAGCCACTTGCGTCGAGCAGAGCCTGCACATGTCGCTCGATGGATTCGATTTGAAACGTGCCCGCCTGTATGGCATCAGCGTCGTAGATGTTGGGGGAGTTGATCGCCTTGAAGATGGAGCATTGCGGATCACATTTCTTGCCGAGCACGGCGATGTATACGAATTGATTGATGCGCCGACGAGTGCGATCGTGCGAATGTTTGATGCTGCAGTGGTGCTGACATGTGGATGGGCTGCACCGCTCGACCGCAGCCGTGACGAGAATGATCGTGACGATGATCACGACAGCGATCACGACAGCGATCACGACAGCGATGCAAGCGTTCCACCAAGCCAGCATCCACAAAGACGTCGAGTTCGACTCGTTGTTGTAGTGGGTGATCAGGGAGTCGGATCGGTCTTGCGATTTGCTGACACGCCGAAAGAGATTGTGACCGACGCTGGTTCGGCTCGTGGCAGTTTGGCCGATGCCGTTACCAATCTCTGGTTTGATAGTCCCGTGCACGTGACGAGATCTAGGAGCGAGATCTAGTAGCTAGTTGATCTGCCGATAAGTTGAAGGTGTGAGCACATGGGCACAAGAGGTGCGGCAACTTGCTAAAGACCGCGATGCGGTGATCTTGGCGCACAACTACCAGTTGCCCGAGATTCAAGATGTTGCCGACCATGTAGGCGACTCACTCGCATTATCACGGATTGCTGCGCAGGCCAAAGAGTCGACAATCATTTTTTGCGGCGTGCACTTCATGGCCGAGACCGCAAAGATCTTGAGTTACGACAAGACAGTAATTATTCCTGATGCGCGAGCCGGATGCTCGCTTGCCGACACCATTAATGCAGATCAGTTGCGTGCATGGAAAGCCGAGCACCCCGGCGCGGTAGTCGTGAGCTATGTCAACACAACGGCAGCGGTAAAAGCCGAGACAGATATTTGTTGCACTTCGTCAAATGCTGTTGAAGTAGTGCAGTCAATCGATGCCGACAAAGAGATTTTGTTTTGTCCAGATCAATTTTTGGGAGCGCATGCCCAACGCATCACTGGTCGCACCAACATGCATATTTGGATGGGCGAATGTCATGTGCATGCAGGTATCAACGGTCAAGACTTGAAATCGATGGTCGCTGCCGAGCCAGATGCGGAATTATTTATCCATCCAGAATGCGGATGTGCAACATCGGCGATGTATTTGGCTTCGAGTGGTGTGGTGCCAGCAGAGCGCACCAAGATTTTGTCAACGTCTGGAATGATTACTGCCGCCAAAGAAACGCAAGCAAAAAAAGTATTGGTCGCGACCGAAACTGGAATGTTGCATCAATTGCGCAAGGCAAACCCACTCGTGATTTTTGAACCAGTCAATCGTGCAGCAGTGTGCAAGTACATGAAGATGAATACGCCAGAGAAATTGCTGCAAGCACTTCGCACTGGCAAAGACGAAGTAGTGGTGCCGCGCGACATTGCCGACCGAGCACGATTGTCGGTAGAGCGAATGATTGCAATCGGCACGCCGTCGAGGACTAAGGAATAATCGAAGTCGTGACAACGCGTGATGTTTCGTTACCTACAACATTGAGCGCGCCAGGTGTTTCGTGGACACGTGACATTGATGTTGTGGTGCTTGGCTCTGGTGCCGCTGGCTTAGCCGCCGCGCTTGCTGCTCGTCCGGTACGCGACGTATTGATTGTCACCAAAGACACGCTCGATGCTGGGTCGACTGCGTGGGCGCAAGGCGGATTGGCTGCGGTGTTTGACCCGGTCGACACCTTTGCTGAACATGTGCGCGACACGTTGGATGCAGGAGGCGGGTTGTGTGATGAGAGCGCAGTGAAGTCGCTTGTTCGCGATGCTCCAACTGCGATCAGCTACTTAGAAAAAATGGGCGCAGCGTTTGACCCGAGTGCAGATGGTTCGCGTGCGCTTACTCGCGAAGGTGGGCACTCGAGATCGCGCATTGTGCACGCGGGCGGCGATCAGTCGGGTGCCGAAATTCAGCGCACACTCGATGAAAATGCCATCAATGCTGGTGTCGAAGTGCTCGAGAATGCATTTGCTCTCGACTTGGTATTTGGGCCAGACCTTGCATCGGGGAAAAGGCAAGTTGCGGGTATTCGTATTGCACTGCTGAATAGTGATGGAACAGTTGCGAGTGTTGGCGTGGTCACTGCACGCGCAATTGTTGTGGCAACTGGTGGATACGGCCAAGTGTTTGCCAGCACATCCAACCCACCCGCAGTAACTGGTGACGGACATGCGCTTGCGTTGCGTGCAGGACTCACACTGCGAGATCTCGAATTTGTGCAATTTCATCCAACGGTGCTGTGGCAAGAGGTGGGCTCGACAATTCAGCAGGTGTTGATCTCGGAAGCTGTGCGTGGTGAAGGCGCCGTGTTGTTTGATGCCGCTGGCGAAAGAATTATGCAGGGCGTGCACCCGCAAGAAGACTTGGCGCCACGAGATGTGGTGGCTGCAGCGATCAGTGCGCGCATGGCCCAAAACATTGATGGTGTTGATGACCACGTGTACTTAGACGCGACACACATTGGTGAGCGCTTTGCAACACGGTTTCCATTTATAACCAAGGCCTGCAACGCTGCAGGTATTGATCCACAACACGATCGCATTCCGGTTGCACCCGCTGCGCATTACACATGTGGCGGCATTGACTCAAACATGGATGGCACAACCGAAGTTGAAGGGTTGTACGCAGTTGGCGAAGTTGCCTATACGGGCGTGCATGGCGCAAATCGTTTGGCGTCAAACAGCCTTACTGAAAGCCTTGTGGTGGGCACTCGTGTTGGACGCAACTTGGCATGGAAGTTGCCGAGTCGAGTAGAGCCTGTCGAACCCAGCGAGCCAATACAGGAACATGGAACGACAGGTTTGTTGGATGACTCGTTGCGAGCGAATGTACGCGTATTGATGTCGAAGCATGTTGGTGTGTTGCGACGACCAGATGGATTGCAATCGGCACTCGACGCGCTGGCTGTGACAGCCGAAAAAATAGATGCCAATACAGTGCCTTCGCGGCGCAACTTTGAGGCCACCAATATTTTGACCGTAGCGACAGCAGTCGCAGCATCGGCACTTGCACGCACCGAAAGCCGAGGCTGCCATCGTCGCACCGACATAACTGCAGCGCGCGATATTTGGCTCAGGCACTTGCAAGTATCGTTGCAACATCATCAATTGACGATTGCCAACATTCCGACAGAGACCGCTTAGCAATGCAACACCACCAACTTTCCGACACGACGGCACATCAACTTGTGGCAAATGCATTGGTAGTGGACGACGTGCGACGCTTGATTGCAGTTGCACTCGACGAAGACTTGAAGAATGGCCCCGATGTGACCACCAATGCGACAGTTGCTGCGACTCAGCGCAGCACCGGAGTATTTGTTACTCGCGCAAACGGCTGTATTGCTGGCATTGATGTAGCAATTGCAGTGTTGGAAATGGTCTGTGGTGTCGCATCGATTGAGGTGACCAAACATGTTGAAGACTCTGCTCGGGTGAAGCCAGGCGACAAACTGCTCACAGTGGTAGCGCCTACGCGCGGACTACTCACTGCCGAACGCACGGCACTCAATGTGTTTTGTCGTTTGAGTGGGATTGCCACCGCAACGAGCGAATGGGTTGATGCAATTGGAAAGACCGGAGCGCAGGTGCGTGACACTCGCAAGACAACACCAGGAATGCGCGCGCTCGAAAAATACGCGGTTCGTTGTGGCGGAGGTGTCAACCATCGCATGTCGTTGTCGGATGCTGCGCTCGTGAAAGACAATCACATTGCTGCAGCAGGCGGTGTGGCAGAGGCATTTGCGCTTGTGCGTGCTGCAGCGCCAAATATTGCCATCGAGATCGAAGTCGACACGCTTGATCAGTTGCACACAGCACTTGCGGCTGGAGCAGATTTGGTGTTGCTCGACAACATGGAGCCTGCAGTGCTGACACAAGCAGTTGCGATAACGGCCAAACATCAGGCAGATACCGGAAAAGATGTGATTTTAGAAGCCAGCGGAGGCCTGACACTCGAGTCTGCTTCGGCAGTCGGTGCTACTGGTGTGCGCTATATCTCGGTAGGTGCGCTCACGCACTCTGCCAAAGTGCTCGACATTGGGCTCGATCTATAGACGATCTATAGCGGCTATTACAGCAGAGATTTTGAGCGTTGATGAACACTCGTGATGGCCGACAGCAACATAGGAACATACGTGCGGTGATCGGTATAGACGGCATTGTGTGTGCCATCAATGAAGTGTGCATCTACATCGTCAAGTAAATCAATAAGTCGCTGTTGGCGGTTGACGGGAACAGTTTGATCTTGTGTAGTAATAATGATCGAAGCAGGAACATCCACGTCGCTGAGCCACTGCGTTGAATCAAAGTTGCCGATTGCGCTTCCAGCCTCAATGATCTTGCGCCAATCGTGGGAGGCCATCTGTTCGATTGCCCACGGCTCGAGTCCTTCACCCTTTCGCTGCATATACAACTGTTCGGTGAGCCACTCGATTGTTTGGTTTGGGGTTAAACGCGCAAGCGCAGCAAGACCAGAAAGCCCCAAGAACGACAAGCGTTCTTCGCGCGACTCGGCAAAACTTGCTGCGGTTGAGCACAGTACGAGTCCTCGCACTCGCGATTCGTGGCGCCTCCATATCAATTGCGCGATGGTGCCGCCCATCGAATATCCGACAGGGATAAATGTGTTGATGCCGAGTACATCTGCAATAGCAGCGACGTCGTCGGCGCAATCTTCCAAACTAAACGGATTTTTTGAGTTGATACCTTTTCCGTGGCCGCGGTGATCTGGCGCAATGATTCGAAAATGTTCGCCAAGTGCGTCGAAGCATGTGAACCAATTGAGGTCTGCAGTTGCTGTCCAGCCGTGTAGCAAAAAGACTGTAGGAGCGCCAGGGGGACCCTGCACTTCGCGAATGAATGTTTGTCCGCGCCCTGGTAACTCGAGTGCGCGACCTGGGGGAAGGGGCATAGTGCTGCGATCGGTCTGCTATTTTGCTGACTCGATATTGAGCACTTTGACTTTGAGTTTCGCCTTTGGTGCTTCGTACGTGACCATTGCGCCAACTGTTGCTCCGAGCAAACTTGAACCGAGTGGCGAACTTGGGCTCATCACACTGACGTCGTGTGCTTCTGGCTTTTCTTCGACATGACCAATTAAATAACGCTCGGCGTCGGCGTCGGAGTCTCCGTCGTACACGATGGTGACAATGGTGCCGAGGCCAACTACGCCATGCGGTGCGGGAGCAAAAATTTCGGCGTCCTCGAGAAAGGATTCGATTTGGCGAATACGGCCTTCCATGTGGCCCTGCTCGTCTTTGGCCGCGTGGTAGTCGCCATTTTCTTTGAGGTCGCCCATTTCGCGTGCGCGCTCAATCTTGTCGGCGACCTGAATGCGTCCACGCGTAGTGAGGTCGGTGAATTCGGCAGTTAAGCGGTCGTGGGTCGCTTGAGAAAGTTGGTGCTTTGCCATGCGCACAAAGGCTAGCGGTGTGTATTGCGCCCTACGATGTAAGGGCTATGGCTACATCAAAGACAACTCCATCATCGAAGCATCGCATTGCAGTAATTGGCGGCGACGGTATTGGCCCAGAGGTTGTGAAAGAGGCACTCAAAGTTTTGCGTGCTGCTGGAGCACAACTTGAGACAACCGATTTTGATTTGGGTGGCGCTCGGTATTTGCGCGACGGTGAAGTGTTGTCGGACGCAACGCTCAATCAGTTGCGCGACTTTGATGCGATCTTGTTGGGCGCGGTTGGTACTCCAGGAGTTCCGCCAGGTGTGATCGAGCGCGGGCTGTTGCTCAAGATGCGTTTTGAGTTGGATTTGTATATCAATCGTCGACCATTTGCAGGCACTGCGCCTGGGCAGACTACGCCACACGACTTCATTGTGATTCGCGAAAATACGGAAGGCCCGTATGTTGGCGAGGGTGGCGTGTTGCGCAAGGGCACACCATACGAAGTTGCAACGCAGGGCAGTGTCAACACTGCGCACGGCGTAGAGCGCTGCGTGCGCTATGCATTTGAGTTGGCTGCAACTCGGCATCGCAAGCATCTCACGCTCGTGCATAAAACAAATGTGCTTACGTTTGCTGGCGATTTGTGGCAGCGCACCTTTGACCGTGTTGCTAAAGAATTCTCTCAAGTGGCAACGGCCTACAACCACGTAGACGCTGCTTGTATTTATTTTGTGCAAGACCCACATCGCTACGACGTGATCGTGACCGACAACTTGTTTGGCGACATCCTTACCGACTTGGGCGGAGCAGTGAGCGGTGGCATCGGCATCGCTTCATCGGCAAACCTCAACCCAGCAGGCACCGGGCCGTCGATGTTTGAACCCGTGCACGGCTCGGCACCCGACATCGTTGGCACTGGCAAGGCCAACCCAGTTGCTGCCATTTTGTCGGCAGCACACATGCTTGAGTTTTTGGGTGAAAACGCAATGGCCGAGCGCGTGCGCGCGGCGTGTCAGGCACCTGCAAGTGGCGCAACAAGCCAAATGGGCGACGAAATTAGTGCCAGAGTGGCCAACAGAGAGCGATAGTTTGGATCGTAATTCGATTTCAGTAATCACGTAACACACCAACACCGAGGAAAACATGCCAATTACAACTACACCAAAAATCTGGATGAACGGCACGCTCGTCGATTGGGATAAAGCGCAAGTACACGTGCTGACGCACACATTGCATTACGGCACAGGAGTATTTGAAGGCATTCGTGCATACGAGACCAAGAATGGTCCAGCAATTTTTCGGCTCACCGACCACATCAAGCGCTTGTACAACTCGGCGAAGATCATGGGCATGGACATGCCGTACTCGGTTGAAGAAATCGTGCAGGCCACAAAAGACACAGTGAAGTCAACTGGATTGCCGGCCTGTTACGTGCGACCACTTGCGTATTACGGATACGGCGAGATGGGGCTTAACACACTGCCGTGCACGGTTGATATTGCGATTGCGTGTTGGCCATGGGGTGCATACTTGGGTGATGACGCTGTAGAAAAGGGTGTGCGCATGAAGGTTTCTTCATGGACGCGCCACGATCACAACACCATGCCGCCTGCCGCAAAAACCGTTGGCAATTATGTCAACTCAACACTTGCAAAAGTTGAAGCACTCAAAGCCGGATATGACGAGGCGATCATGCTTGCGCCAAATGGTTTGGTTGCAGAGTGCACCGGCGAAAATATCTTCTGTGTGCGCGACGGCATTATCTTGACTCCTCCAACATCGGCTGGAGCGCTTGAGGGAATTACGCAAAACAGCGTGATGCGAATTGCACGCGACTTGGGATACGACATTCGTGTCGACAACATCGCACGCAGCGATTTGTACATTGCTGACGAGATCTTTGCGTGTGGCACAGCTGCCGAAGTTGGTTCGGTAAGCATGGTTGACGAGCGCTTAATTCCGTGCCCTGGCCCGATGACACGAGCGATTGCGGCTGTGTATGCCAAGGCCGTGCGTGGCCAAGACGAGCGCTACATCGACTGGTGTGAACTGGCGTAAATCACAGGCATGTGAGTAAAGAGGGGATATCCCCAACAGAATCCACAAAGTTGTCCACAGTGTTATTCACAGATGGGCACAGGGATTCCAGACTTTATCCAGAATGTTTTCCACAAACATCTGTTTTTTGTGTTGCCGAACCCCCAGATGAGGGGTGATACTGGAGAGCGTGAATCACATCGGAGCAAGTCTTTCCACTCTCGCAATCATCATTATTAGTTAGGCGTACGTCTTTGGACGTACGCCCGAGCCGCCCACAAGGGCGGCTTTTTTAATCCCCAAAATCCTGAGCCAAACAACATGCAATACGAAATGAGAAAAATATGAGCGCAACATCACAAGTCACCACGACAGCGAACACCGCTGTTGAGGTGTTTGATACGACACTTCGAGACGGCATGCAAGTGGAGGGTGTGTCGGCAAGCGTCCTGGATAAATTGCGCATTGCCGAACAACTCGATTACTTGGGCGTGAACTTCATTGAAGGTGGGTGGCCTGGTGCCAACCCGAAAGACATCGAGTTTTTTGCGCGCGCACAAAAAGAATTGAAGTTGACAACATCGACTCTCGTTGCATTTGGGTCGACTCGGCGCCCGCTCGGCAAGGTCGATGACGATCCAACGCTTCGCAATTTGATCGAGTCAAATACTCCCGCAGTGTGCATCGTTGCAAAATCATCTGACTATCACGTTGAGCAAGCATTACAAACAACGCTTACTGAAGGATTGGCCATGATTGCCGACTCTGTGAAGTTTTTGCATGGTGAAGGTCGCCAAGTATTGGTGGACATGGAGCACTTTTTTGATGGTTACAAGAGCAACCCAGAGTTCTCAATGCGTGCACTTGAGAGTGCGGTTGTAAACGGCGCAACGCACTTGGTGTTGTGTGACACCAATGGTGGCTCGTTGCCATTTGAAGTGCAGAGCATTGTTGCCGATGTGCAGCGGCATATAGGCACGGATGTAATCATCGGCATTCATTGCCACGATGACACAGGATGCGCGGTAGCCAACTCGCTTGCTGCGGTGCAGAGCGGCGCACGACATGTGCAAGGAACGCTCAATGGTCTTGGCGAGCGCACGGGCAACACCAATTTGACGACAGTCATTCCAAACCTGCAACTCAAACTTGGTTATACGTGCTTGCCCGAGGGCAGGCTTGAGCGCATCACGGCAGTGAGCAACTTTGTTGCAGAGGTTCTCAATCGTCCCCTCAATCCACAGGCTCCTTATGTCGGGTCTGGTGCGTTTGCGCACAAAGCAGGGTTGCATGTTTCGGCAATTACTCGTGCAAAAGATGCGTATGAGCATGTGTCGCCAGAGTTGGTTGGCAACGGCACGCGCTTTTTGGTTTCGGAAATGGCTGGTCGTGCAACTATCACGATGAAGGCAGAAGAACTTGGTCTTGCCATGGACGGGCCAGCGGTCAATCAAGTGATTGACGACTTAAAGCGCCTTGAACACGAGGGCTATCACTTTGAAGCTGCCGATGCATCGCTCGAATTGTTGATGCGACGTGCTGCTGGGTGGGAGCAAAACTTTTTCAAAGTCGATTCGATGCGTGTCATCACCGATGAATCGTCGATGGGCACGTTTACGACCGAGGCAACTGTCAAGGTGTGGATTGGCGAAGCGCGCGAAGTGTTTACTGCTGAGGGCAATGGTCCGGTGAATGCAATCGACACTGCGTTGCGCGCAGCACTCGCAAAGAGCTTTCCGCAATTGTCAAAAGTGCACCTCACCGACTACAAGGTGCGTATTCTCGACTCTGGGTCTGCGACTGGCGCTGTCACGCGAGTGCTTATTGATGCAACAAACGGAGATCGCACATGGACGACGATTGGTGTGTCAGCAAACATCATTGAAGCCTCATGGCGAGCACTCGAAGAGTCGCTGGTATTCGGCTTGTTGCACTCGACCGACAACTAAGATCTTTGCCTTATGGCTGCTCCAAAACACACACCCGTTCTTCCAACAAATAACCCGCGTATCTATGCGTCACCCGAGCACGTGCCGGGCAACTGGAAAGTCGATCGACCTGGAATGTTGGAGGGTCGCCAACCACGCGGATCGAGTCTTGGCAACCAAGGGCCAAATCAGGGTTATGTGTTGACACTTGCACGTCGTGTTCGAAAAAGCGTGCGCACTAAAGAAGGCGAATCTGTCGACGATGCAATGCAAGGCACAATCGCAATTGCCTTGAGTAGGGCATCAATGTTTGGTCGGGCACCGGTAATGCACGACATTACGTTTGCGCTCACAATTTGGGGATGGTTGCTCGATGCGCCACCAGCCGATTTGTTGGCCAAACGTCGCGAATTGTTTAGCGGGCTTTGCCATGTTGCTCATCACTATGCAGAGACACGGTCACTTGTAGACATGGTCCCACAAACGACCTACAAGTTGTCAAATGATCAATTGGCAAAATCGATGCCGATGTCGTGGCGCGCGCTCACCGGCGCTTAATTGGGTTGAGCGCAATAGTGCGTGCGCTAGATCGCGAATTTTTCGAGGTCTGCGAGGTTGACAAACTCAAGTGAGCGAACATGTGTTGCTCGCAAATTAACTTTCGGTGCCTGACCAGCCTCAAAGGCTTCTTGCCACCTGCTCGCGCATAAGCACCAGTGGTCGCCGGCTTTGAGCCCTGCAAAACCATGCTGTGGCATTGGTGTCGACAGATCGTTGCCGGCCCACTTTGAATACTCCAAGAAATCAGTTGTCATCACTGCACACACCGTGTGCACGCCAACGTCATCGCCGCTTGTTTCGCAACATCCTGTGCGAAAGAATCCGGTCATTGGTGAAGTGCAGCAGCTGTCGAGCGCTTCACCATAAACATTGGTTTGATTGGTGCGGGTAGTGTCGGTCATCTGGAGAAGGGTAGTTCGCGTCGGGGCACAACAGTGCGCCGAGATAGCCTGAACAGAGATGTCAACCGCCACACCTCGCTATCGCTTTGCTCCTTCTCCAACCGGATATTTTCATGTTGGTGGTGCGCGCACAGCGTTGTACAACTGGCTACTTGCATTAAAACACAACGGCATATTTGTATTGCGCATTGAAGACACGGATGAATCGCGCAACGAACCGCAGTGGACCAAAGGGATTATTGACGCGCTTGCATGGATCGGCATCGACAGTACTGACCCGCATTTTGAAGGACCATATTTTCAGTCGACGTATGCAGCCGAGCACGCTGCAGCAGCACAACGACTATTTGATTCTGGCAATGCGTACTATTGCGACCAGACGTCGGAGCAGATTCAAGAACGTGCAAAGGCTGCTGGTCTCAACGGCTACGACGGTTATTCGCGAGATCGAGGACTGACTGCTGGTCCGGGTCATGTGCTGCGATTTAGGGTTCCTGTCGGCAAGACCATCGTGCACGACACAGTGCGCGGTGAAGTTGAATTTGAAAACTCAACGATTGAAGATTTCGTGTTGCTGCGCGGCAATGGAACCCCGGTGTTCTTGCTCGCCAATGTTGTCGATGACATCACGATGAATATTTCGCATGTTTTGCGTGCTGAAGAGCATTTGCCAAATACGCCAAAGCAACAAATGTTGTGGAACGCGCTTGGTGTCACACCACCGGTGTGGGCACACGTGCCTGTATTGGTGAATGAGCAACGCAAGAAACTGTCGAAGCGTCGCGACAAGGTGGCAGTAGAGCAATATCGCGAAGAGGGAATCTTGCCTCAGGCGATGGTCAATTACTTAATGACGCTTGGTTGGGCTCCGCACGGAGACACAGAGATCGTGCCGTGGGCACAGATTGTTGACGAGTTTGCACTTGAAAACGTAAACCACTCGCCAGCATTTTTTGATATCAAGAAATTGCAATCGTTTAATGGCGAATACATTCGCATGATGCCGCTCGAGGATTTTATTGTTGCAGCCGAGACAGTGCTGACATCGGGTGCTGCGACATGGCCGGCCGAGCGTTATAAGCCAGAGATATTTAGGGCAATGGCCGGATTGGTGCAGACGCGAGTTGTCGTCATGGCCGAAGTGTGCGCACTTGTCGATTTCTTGTTTTTAGAAGAGCCACCAATTGATGATGCAGCATTTGCAAAATCGTTTGGTGCAGAGTGGGCCGTTGCGACGTTGGACGAGATTGCGGTTGCGTTTGAAACTGTGCAATGGAGTGCCGATGCATTAAAGACTGCAGTTGAAACCGTTGGCACAAAGCACGATGTAAAACTTGGCAAATTGCAAGGGCCATTGCGCGTTGCTATCACTGGTCGCAGCGTGGGGCCACCACTTTTTGAGCCGATCGAGTTGCTTGGTCGCGATGAATCTTTGCGTCGCATCAAATCGGCAATTGCTCGCGCTAGAGGCTGAAGGCTCAAGGATAAAGACTCAGAATATATGAAGCTGTTCATGAGATTTGTTGGCGGCTTGATTGCACTTGGATGTATTTACGCCTCAATAAACTTGGCACAAGTGTGGATTGTCGGTCGTAGTGACCAGAGTAGAGCAGTTGATGCAATCGTTGTTATGGGCGTTGCTCAATACGACGGGCGTCCATCGCCGCAATTGCAAGCACGCCTCGATCATGTATTGACACTCTGGAATGAAGGCCTAACTGCTCTCGTGATCACGACTGGTGGTAATCAACCAGGTGATCGTTTTACTGAAGCACAAGCATCTGCCAATTACTTGATTGAAAGTGGGATTCCTGAGCAATCAATCACTCAGGAAGATACTGGGACGACAACTCGCGAATCGATGTTGGGAGTGCGCGAGATCATGCAATCGCGCGGACTTCGCAGCGTCTTGATTGTGACTGATCCGTATCATGCCCTGCGATCGAGGTTGGTGGCACAAGACCTTGGACTTGAAAGTTATGTTTCGCCAACACGGAGCTCGCCCCTTACGGGAACGAGCGCTGTGTCACGGCATGTACGCGAAGCGCTCGGGATAGCTGTTGCGCATCTGATTGGGTTCGCAAAGCTGGAGCGCCTGACCAAATAGTGTGTGGCGATTTTGGGTACGGCGATATCCTTGTTCCGTCACTCTGGGGAGTGGTGTAACTGGCAACACAGCAGATTCTGGTTCTGTTATTCAGGGTTCGATTCCTTGCTCCCCAACTTCGCAACTCAACAGTGCTTCGCACAGTTGAGTTGCTGTGCTGCTCGGCTCTGCCTCGCAGCGCCCAGATAAACAACGCTTTGCGTTGCTTTTTGTCGCGGTAGCCTTGTGTTGCTACTTGGCCCCATCGTCTAGTGGCCTAGGACATCACCCTCTCAAGGTGGCGGCACGGGTTCGAATCCCGTTGGGGCTGCTCACAGCAATATCGTCAGATCAATTGAGTAGTGAGAGATCTTTCATTGCAGGGCGGCGATGAGACCAAGGCATTGCAACTTCGAGCTGCGAAGCAAGTTGCAACAGCAAGTCTTCACGGCCATACGCGGCCACTAACTGAATTCCAATCGGAACACCTTCTGGTGTCCAGTGCAGCGGCAAACTGATGGCAGGTTGACCGCTCGTGTTATAGGCGGCAGTGAAAGCGACAAAGTCGCCAGCATCTTTCATTGATTTCATTGGATCTTTCGGATCATTGGCAAACTGTCCAACCTTGAGCGGAACACGACTCACCGTCGGAGTAACCAGAATGTCCCATCCATCTGCCCACCACTGTTGCACTGCGCGTCGGTAATACGACGTCGCAAGAATTGCGCTTGCGTAGGTCGTTGACGAAGTATTTTTTGCATATTGAGCCATGGTCCAGTTGACAAGTTCAAAATCATCAGCCGTAACTTCGCGACCGAGCATCGTTGCGGTTGTCTCGCAAGCAACTGACATGTTGGTTCCCCAAATCGCCGTAAATCTAGGAGGAAAGGATGCGTCTTCAAGAGCAGATGGCCACGCGGCTTCGACCGAGTGACCAAGTTGTTCGAGTTGTTTTGCAACAATGTGAACACCTTCGACGCACTCGTGATCGATATCGCCTTCAAGCGGGCGATGATCGAGAAAACCAATGCGAAGTTTGCCGACTGGTGCACCGATTTCACTCAAGTATGGTCGGGTTGGCGGAGGCGCAATGACTCGATCACCGACTCCTGGCCCATGGGTTGCATCAAGTAGTGCCGCGCAGTCACGCACCGTTCGAGTGACAACATGCTCGACGCCCAGATTTGTTTCGTCGCGCATTGGTGCTGCAGTAATGCGGCCTTGACTAACTTTTAATCCAACTAATCCACAACATGCTGAAGGGATACGAATAGAGCCACCACCATCGGTGGCATGAGCAGCAGGCACAATGCCCGCCGCTACTGCCGCGCTACTGCCACCACTTGAGCCACCCGCAATTCTGCTTGTATCCCATGGTGATCGAGTTGGACCCCAAGCCTCTGGCTCTGTAGTTGGAAGACTTCCAAATTCCGGCGAGCTGCCGCGACCAAAAATCACGAGACCAGCGCGGATGAATCGCTTGACGTGGTCGGTTGTGTAGGTGGACGTATAGTTTGCGTTCTTGAGAGCAATGTTGCCGTTAGAAATTGGCTTGCCTTTGAGGGCTGCGTTGAGATCCTTCAAAATAAATGGCACACCACGAAACGGCATCGCAGCGTCGTCGGGGAGTGCGCTTGCATCCGCACGTGCGTCGTCGTCCCATCTATATGTGAGTGCGTTGATGGATGGGTTGAGTTTGTCTGCTCGTTCGAGCGCAGCATTCAGCAATTCGAGTGGGGTGACCTTTCCATCACGAACAAGTTGAGCCTGCTCGGTTGCATCCATCCATTGGGTTTCATCAGCAATTGCAGACATTGTTTCCCCTAGTGTTGTTTGTTCATGAGCGATTCTACTGAGTCACGCCAACTTACTGCACGCGATGTCTTGCGTTCTACAAACGTGCGGCGAATGCTCGGCAGCAGTTTGGCCTTTCATGTAGGTGTATCGCTTCAAGCAGCAACACTTGGAAAACATATTTTTGACATCACTGGCCGAGCGATTGATATCGGCTGGCTAGGTTTGGCCGAGTTTGGGCCAATCGCGATACTCGTACTAGTGAGCGGAAGTGTGGCCGATCGCTTTAATCGCAAGCACGTCGCGGCATTGGCACTTGTGGGAGAGATGTTTTGCGCAATCGCGCTGGTTGCATACTCGCTGTCTGAGCCATCAGCTGTTTGGCCCTTCTTTGTTATTGCAACATTGTTTGGTATCTCGCGAGCATTTTTGTCTCCAGCCACGCGCGCGATGTATCCGATGGTTGCGCCCGATGGCGGCTTGCCGCCAGTCATTGCTCTGTCTTCAGGTTCGTGGACATCGGCAATGATCATTGGCCCTGCAGCATCTGGATTTTTGTATTCGGCCGCACCGTGGGTTGCGTACGCGACAACAACCGCGTTGATTTTTATCGGCATTATCGGCATCATGCGTGTGCGTTTTGAGCGCGAACCAACGCCGCGTGACCCAGATGAGAAAGTGACGATGCGCTCGGCGATGGAAGGACTGTTCTTCATTAGGCGCACACCAATTTTGCTGGCAGCAATCTCGCTCGATTTGTTTGCAGTGTTGTTTGGCGGGGCAATTGCTCTTCTGCCTGCTATCGCCGAAGAGCAATTGCATGTAGGCGACGTTGCCTATGGATGGCTAAGAGCGTCTGCTGGTATTGGTGCTGCTTCGATGGCATTATTTTTGTCAATCAAACCGTTACGCCGCAATGTGGGCAAAGCATTGCTCATAGCTGTCGGTATTTTTGGTGTTGGCACGATTGTCTTGGGCGCCACACACACATATTGGATTGCATTTGCCGCCGTGTTGATACTCAGCGCTGCCGACATGGTGAGTGTCTTTATTCGCGGCTCAATCGTTCCATTAGTGACCCCAGACTTGAAGCGGGGCAGAGTGTCGGCAGTGGAGAACGTATTTATTGGTGCGACAAACGAGCTTGGGGCATTTGAGTCTGGAATCGCATCGCAAGCATTTGGAACACCAGCGGCAGTGATTGGCGGTGGCGTGGCTACTCTTGGTGTTGTGGCCGTGTGGTGGTATGGCTTTAAGCCATTGCGAGATATCGACATGTTCAGTGATTTGGATGCTCCAGAAAACCCTGTATGAAAATCATTACCGCCTGTCCGCTTGATTGCCCAGACTCGTGTGCACTTGAAGTAACGGTTGAGCTAGGCAAAATTGTTGACATCGATGCCGCACCTGTTGGTGAGCAAGCAAACCCGTTAACCGATGGCTGGATTTGTAAAAAAGTGAAGCATCACGCCGAGCGCGTGTATTCCAAAGAGCGCATCATGACGCCGTTGATCCGCACAGGCGCAAAAGGCTCTGGAGAATTTCGCAGCGCTTCATGGGACGAAGCAATAACGCTTGTCGCTAACAAGATCTCGGGAGCAATCAGCGAATTTGGCCCCGACAGTGTGTTGCCGTATTTGTACAACTCGTCATCTACACGTATTGATAAGAAGCGATTGATGCCATATTTGTTTGAGCGGCTTGGTTGCCCCGAGATTGAACACACAATTTGTGCAGGCACCAACTCTGCGGCATGGGAGCGAGTGTTTGGCACCATGTTGTCGAGCGACCCAATGGATTTGGTGCACTCAAAACTCATTGTGGTGTGGGGCGCAAACCCGGGAGCAAGCAATACCCACATGTTGCCGATTATCACACAAGCAAAAAAGGACGGTGCAGTAGTTGTGGTGGTTGATCCGCGACGCACAACGCCAGCGGCTCGAGCCGACTTGCATATTGCTTTGCGTCCCGGAACCGATGTGGTGTTTGGATATGCAGTTGCCAGGTGGATCAATGAGCACAATCGAGTTGACAAAGACTTCGTGAAAAAGCACGTGGTTGGAGCAGAGCAGTTTTTGCTGGCTGCCAATGAATATTCTCTTGAACGGGCGAGCGAAATCTGTGGCGTGCCAATCGATGACATTGTGCGATTTGCCGAATTGGTAACAACAATCAAGCCCGCAATGTTGCGAGCTGGTTGGGGAATGGAGCGTAATCGCAACGGTGGCAGCGCCTACTTGGCGGCATATGGAATGTGGGCGCTGACCGGAAACTTTGGAGTGCTTGGAAGTGGAATCATTGGCTCGACATCGGGTGGGTTTCCGAACAGTGTGTTGGCTCAATGGCCGCAAGGTGTCAGTCGGCCAGAACAAAATAAGATGAACATGAATCGAGTTGGTCGCGTATTGCGCGGCGAGCCTGGAGCATGGCATGTGCCAGCCAAGGTATTGGTGATTCAAGGAGCAAACCCTGCAGTGACTGCGGTCGATCAAAAAGGAATGCTTGATGGGCTAGCAAACGAAAGCGTATTTGTGGTGTTGCACGAGCAAGTCATGACCGACACGGCATTGTTGGCCGACGTGGTGCTCCCCGCAACAACACACTTTGAGATTCATGATGTGGTGGGCTCTTATGGCGTGTATGCAGTGCAAGAAAATCGTCGGGTAATTGACAGAATTGGCGAGTCGCGCAGCAATGGAGAGTTGGCAGAAGCACTTGCCGTTGCGCTGGGTTATTCTCGCCAAGAGTTTGATGCGTCCGAGCAAGCAATTGATGCGCTTGTCGCTGATTCGATGTGCGGAACAACACCTGTAAGACCGGTTGGTGGAACAATTCAGTTTCGTGATGTGTTTCCATCTTGTGAGGGTGAGCGAATGCGAGTGTGGGAATCGGAGAGCGAAATGCCTGGACCACAGTATGAACAGTTGGTCGATGATGCACATCCGCTCACTCTCTTGACGCCCTCAACCTCGTTCACAATCAACTCGATGTTTGGAGACACGTTGCCGCCACCAGTTGTGCTGAAATTGCATCCCACAGATGCACGCCTACACGGTGTTTCAACTGGAGAAACAGTGACCATATTTAATGACCGTGCCGAATTGTCGGTAGAAGTAGAAATTGACCCTGCAATGCGTGAAGGGGTGTGTGCAATGCCCAAAGGGTTGTGGCGCCGCAGTATTAAAGGTGGGTTGACCGCAAATGCATTTGCTCCCGATTCATTTTCTGACTTGGCAGATGGTGCATGTTTCAATGACGCACGGGTGCAGCTAAAGAAACTTGCCAGCAAGTAATCTCGATTGCTATGGATTCAAAGAAGCTTGGCATTGTTCACGAATTTAAAATGTTTATCAACCGCGGAAGCGTGGTGGATGTAGCAGTCGCATTTGTGATGGGTGCGGCATTCAAGACAATTGTCGATGCCGTTGCCGGTGACGGCAAAGATAATCAAGGTGTGTTGGGCGGGCTTGTTGGCGCCGTTTTTGGTGGCACACAACCAAATTTTAATGATAAGGGTTTCAGCATCAACGGAAGTTTTATTCCGGTCGGATCGCTTTTTACTGCATCACTCAACTTTGTGATGGTAGGAGTCGTCATGTTTTTTGTGATTAAGGCTTACGGCCGCTACCGAACAGACGGAAATGCACAGACAAGCGAAACAACCAATGAGTTGTTGGCCTCGATACGAGACGAGTTGCGAAATAATCGCGTAGAATAAAACAAATGTTTCGCCCAACCCCCACGTGGCGACGAGTGCTCAAGATCGCCGCACTCGTCTGTGCTTCTTGCTTGACTCTGACGAGTTGCGGTGTGGTCAATTTGCTGACGAATAACGACAATGTCGTTGATGGAGTTGGACGTATTCCTGGCGGAAACTTTGCAAGTCTCGTGACGTTGCCCGAGGGAATCACTATCAACTTTCCAGAACTGCTCGGACCAATGATGGGCCCGCAGGTTGGCGGACCACGTGTACTGATGATCGGCGACTCGATCATGGCCAGTACCTCAAGCCGTTATGGAAACGAGATGTGCGACACGTTGACGCAGCTGGGTTGGAAAGTAGAAGTAGAAGCGCAGTCGGGGAGTTTCGTCGATTTTGGTCTCAAAGTATTGGGGCAACGTCTCGAGGACGGTTGGGACACTGCGGTTGTATTTTTGGGCACCAACTACGACGGCAATCAGGCAAATTACGAAAATAAGATGCGCCAGATTTTTGAGGGATTGTCGCCCACGCCATTTGTGGTGTTGACGACTGCATTGTTTAATCCTCGTCAACAGGAAGTCAATGACGTGATTATGAAATTGGCCGGCGAATTTCCAAACGTGACAGTTTTGGATTGGGGAACAATCGCCGCAAACAACGGATTGATAGGCAAAGACGGTGTGCATTTAACCGCAAACGGTAGGTCGGTGTTTGCTGCGGCAATTGCGCGAGCACTTGAGTTTGCTCCAACGCGAGAAGGCGAGTGTTTGCCGATCTATTTCAAGTCGGATGCACCGGTACCTGGGGTAATGCCCGATGAAACTGTGCCTGTTGAAAGCGAAACGACTGTGCCAGTAGATGTGATACCTGATACCACTACGACCTTGCCGTAGAGCGCAACTGCCTGTAGTTTTGTTGCATGACAAAACGGATGAACATCGGAATTTTTGGATCTAGCAACGACAGCACCATTGATGGCGTCGTTGCCGAAGCAGCTCAGGCAGAGCGCGACGGGTTTGCCTCATATTGGCAGTCGCAGATTTTTGGTCTTGATGCGTTGAGCACATTGAGCGTCGTTGGTCGTGAAGTACCGCGCATTGAACTCGGGACCAGCGTGATCCCTGTGTATCCGCGTCACCCAATGATGCTTGCTCAGCAAGCACTGACGGCAAACCAAGCAGCAGGCGGCCGTCTTACCCTTGGTATTGGGCTTGGTCACAAAGTTGTTGTTGAAGGCATGACTGGCATGTCGTTTGATAAGCCTGTGCGTCACATGAAGGAATACCTCTCGATCTTGATGCCACTGATTCATAATCAAAAGGTGTCGTTTGCTGGTGAGGTGCTGACCACACATGCCGAATTGACGATTGGCAAGCCACAAAGTTGTGGCGTTGTAGTTGCGGCCCTTGGTGCACAGATGCTCAAGCTTGCTGCTGCATTTACCGAAGGAACACTCACGTGGTGCACCGGACCAGAAACATTGCGCACACTCACTGTGCCAACAATCGTGCAAGCAGCAGAAGAACTTGGCCGCCCCGCACCACGAGTAATCGCTGCGCTGCCGATGTGTGTAACGAAAAATGTGGCTGAAGCAAAAGCACGAGCCGCAAAAACTTTTGTGGTGTACGGGCAATTGCCTAGCTACCGCGCAATGCTCGACCACGAAGGCGTGGCTGGCCCGGAAGATGTGGCCATCATTGGTTCGGCGAGCGAAGTGTTTGACAGAGTGGCAGCGCTACAAGAATTTGGCGTGACCGACTTTGGCGGAGTGGAGTTTGGTGGAACACCCGACGAGGCGCACGACACCCGTGAAGTCTTAAAGAGCTTGCTCAAGCGCTAATTAACGAACATTGATCTGCACGCCAACTGTGGCATTGACAGCATCAAAAAAATCATTGCCTTTATCGTCGACCACGATAAATGCAGGGAAGTCTTGGACTTCGATTTTCCAGACCGCTTCCATGCCGAGTTCGGCATATTCGAGCACTTCAACTTTGGTGATGCAGTCTTGAGCGAGCCGTGCTGCAGGGCCGCCGATAGAGCCGAGATAAAAACCACCGTAGGTGTTGCACGCGTCAGTGACTTGTCGCGAGCGGTTGCCTTTGGCAAGCATCACGAAACTGCCACCTGCGGCTTGAAACTCGGCAACGTAACTATCCATGCGACCAGCAGTTGTGGGGCCAAATGAACCAGATGCATAACCAACCGGTGTTTTTGCTGGGCCTGCGTAATACACGCAATGATCTTTGAGGTACTGGGGCAGTCCTTTGCCGGCATCCAAGCGTTCTTTGATTTTTGCGTGCGCAATGTCGCGAGCTACCACCATCGGGCCGCTCAACATCACGCGAGTCTTGACTGGGTATTGCGAAAGTGTGTCGCGAATTTTGTCCATCGGTTGATTGAGATCGATCGCAACGACTTCGGATGCCAATTGGTCTTCGGTTATTTCCGGCAGAAAACGTGATGGGTCTGTCTCGAGCACTTCTAGGAAGATTCCGTCAGCGGTGATCTTGCCGAGAGCTTGACGATCTGCACTGCACGAAACAGCCATTGCGATAGGGCAACTTGCGCCGTGACGCGGGAGGCGAATAACACGCACATCGTGGCAAAAGTATTTGCCACCGAACTGAGCACCAATGCCAGTTTGTTGTGCGAGTTTGAGCACTTTGGCTTCCAATTCAATATCGCGAAATGCGTGACCAGCTTTGCTGCCCGATGTTGGCAATGAATCGAGATAGTGCGTACTTGCAAGTTTCGCCGTCTCCACCGCAAACTCTGCCGATGTTCCACCAATCACAATTGCCAAGTGATACGGCGGGCACGCTGCAGTGCCAAGCGTAATCATTTTGTCGAAGAGCCAGGGCAGCAATGTTTTTTCGTTGAGCAGTGCCTTCGTCTCTTGGAACAAGTAACTCTTGTTGGCTGAACCGCCACCTTTGGCGATAAACAAAAACTTGTATTCGTCGCCTGCAACTGCAGCGATCTTGATTTCGGCAGGAAGATTGGTGTCGGTATTGACTTCTTCAAACATCGACAGCGGTGCAAGCTGGCTGTAGCGAAGGTTGCTTGTGAGATAGGTGTTGTAGATACCGCGACTGATTGCTTCTTCGTCGTTGCCACCAGTGAACACATGCTGACCTTTTTTGGCTTTGACAATTGCGGTTCCGGTGTCTTGACACATTGGCAATACGCCACCAGCAGCGATGCCGGCATTCTTGAGCAAGTCAAGAGCTACAAAGCGATCGTTGTCGCTGGCCTCTGTGTCTTGAAGAATATTTGCGAGTTGTTGCAAATGCGAAGTGCGCAGCAAATGTGCAATGTCATGCATTGCATGCTCGGTAAGAAGCGTGATCGCTTGTTGGGAAACTTTGAGAAATGTGCCTTCACTTGTCGAGAATGTAGAGATGCCTTCCTTCGAAATGAGTCGATACTCGGTGGCGTCCGGACCGAGAGGCAGTAACTCTGTATGTACGAACGGCTCTGGCGTGTTCATGCCAGTGCTGGTGTGCCCTTGAATGAGCCTGGATCGCTAGCCACAGGGAACAGAGGTTGCTGCCACTGCACGACTTGAGAAATGTGGTTGGCAACGAGACTCCAAGACGCCGGGCTCCAGCCTTCGGCAGATGCAGGCACCGTACCATCGCTTTGAATGAACACGAATGCAGGCAACTCATGTAGTCCAAGTTGCTTGATCATGATGCGCTCTGGATCACAAAATGTGAGGAACTGATCGGCTAGTGGTCCGAGAAATTGTTTTGCTTCTGCAGGCGACCCAGCAACGATGAAGTTGACTCGCACTGCAGCGTCAGCGAACTGATGCAACACGCGTGCTGCGGTATCAAGAATCCACGCACTTTCGTTTGTGAACGGATCGATAACTACGGATGCAAGATGAAAAGTGGTGAGCCAATCGCGCAGCGGGCGGGCATCGCCTGTGAGCGGATTGAGCATGGTGTCGAGGGATGGTGAGTTTGTCACGCATTTGACGGTAGCAAGTCGGCACTATCGTTTGGGAAATGCACCCAATTGAGCATCTGCGGTATGTGGCACGTGCCACGGGAGCAGACCCAGTTTCACTCGTCGTTGAGACGGCTGAGGCCCTGCGTGGCCTGCGATCTGAGCCCGCTGGGCTTGTGCTTGCGGCTCGGCGAATCGTTGAACGACACCCCACGTGCGCCCCCTTGTGGTGGCTTTGTGCGAGTGTGCTTGCGGCGGCCGACCCCTTTGAAAAAGCGCGGGAGTTGAGTGACCGCATGGACGCAGACGAAACCACAAATTTTCTGATTGAAGCGTTGCCTCAAGACGCGACGGTGTGCATCGTTGGCTGGAACCCGACAGCTCTTGAAGCAATTGCTCGGCGCGGCGATTGTCGGGCAATCATTGTTGATTCGTTTGGAACGGGGGACTCGGCAGTCAATGCGCTTGAGCGACTTGATATCGATGTGCAGGGGGTGACGTTGGAACACGCGGGCCTTACTGTGCAGATGAGCGACATCGTGATCATTGACACGCTTGGATGCGGGGGCACTGAGGTGCTGGCGGTTGGTGGCTCGCAGGCAGTTGCCGCACTTGCGTATTGCGAAAGTAAACCAGCGTGGCTTGTAACGCGATTGGGAACACGATTGCCAATTGAGTTGTGGGATGCGATGAAGCTGGCCAATCGCGATGTCGATGCGCCGTGGCGCAGCGACATAGATGTGATTCCTCGTCAACTGCTGGGGCGGATTATTGGACCTACGGGTGTTTCGGATATTGATATGAATACTGCGCAGAATTTTATTGGGGAATGCCCGGCGTCCACCGAGATGCTCGTGCGAAGCGCGATGTAGCCTTATAGCTATGTCTTTACGCTCACGCAATCTCCCGCGCCGTTCCTGTCTCGCAATTCCTGGTTCATCCGAAAAGATGATGGGCAAGGGCCCTGGTACCAATGCAGACATGGTGTTTTTAGATCTTGAAGATGCTGTTGCGCCGAAGGAGAAAGAGGCTTCCCGAGCTCGCATCGTGAGTGCGATTCGTGGACACGACTGGGGTAACAAGGTTTTGTGCGTGCGCATCAATGACTGGAGCACCAAGTGGACCGCATACGACATCTTGGAAGTTGTTGGTAACGCAGGCGAGCGTTTGGACGAAATCATGTTGCCGAAAGTAGAAAATGCTGCGCAAGTAGTGGCTGCAGATTTGTTGCTGCGTCAAGTGGAGATTGCAAGCGGACTGCCAGTTGGGCACATCGGTATTGAGGCACAAATTGAAACTGCGCGCGGACTCATCAATGTGGAAGAGATATGTGAAGCAAGCCCGCGCCTGGAGACCATCATTTTTGGACCAGCAGACTTCTCGGCAAGTATGGAAATGCCCGTACTTACCGGTGGCGTACAGATTGCCGACTACCCAGGTGATCACTTCCATTACGTGTTCAGCAAGATTTTGATGGCCGGTCGCGCAAACGGCCTGCAAGTAATTGACGGACCGTTCCTACATGTGCGCGACAACGACGCTTTGCGCGAATATTCAAAACGAACACGCACACTTGGCTACGACGGCAAGTGGGCATTGCACCCAGATCAAGTTGATGTACTCAACGACGTATTTTCACCAACACAAGAGCAATTTGACAAGGCATGGCAGATTTTGGATGCGTATAACTCGGCGACCGAAAATGACGGCAAGGGTGCCGTGATGTTTGGTCTCGAGATGATCGACGAAGCAAGTCGCAAGATGGCTCTCAAGTTCATCACTCGCGGCGAGCTCGCAGGTCGTACTCGAACGCCACAAGCGTGACAAAACGTTTTGACGCAATCCTGTTTGATGCAGGCGGCATCTTTTTACTACCTGACCCGGTCACGCTCGGCGCAATTATTCGCCCGCTCGGTGGCGACGGCAGTATCGAGAGCTGCATTCGCGCACATTACGCAGGCATGGCAGCATTAGACGCGATTGCACAGCGAGAGCAAAGATCGTTAGACGGCTTTAGTTGGGACGGATATCGGCGCGGTTATGCCATCAGTGCTGGAGTGCCAGAAAAAGATATTGAAACTGCAATAGTCACATTACGAAATGTATTCTCACCATTCTTGTGGCGATTCCCATTACTCGAGTCGGCTGCCGCATTGTGGAAGATGCATCTTGTGGGATTACCAATTGGGATTGTGTCGAATGCGAGCGGACAAGTTGAGGCAACGCTTGCCAATCAGTGCATCTGCCAAGTGGGGATTGGTGCAGGCGTGCCTGTCGAGATCGTGACCGACTCGCACGTGATTGGAGTAGCCAAACCGCACCCCGGAATCTTTGCTGACGCCTTGCGTCTAATGAACGGCAAGGGAATCACGAATGATCGGATTGCGTACGTAGGCGACTCGTATGTAAATGACATTGGTGGTGCGCAAAATGCCGGACTCGTGCCGATCTTGCTCGACCCATACGATCACCGTGCGCATGAAACGTGTGAGCGGATACAATCGCTGCACGATCTGCTTGCGTTTATCTAATTGTATCTAGCTTTTGTTTGTAGCTATTTCGAGCCGGACTCTTCAACAAGTCGACGGGCGATTACTTTGAGGCACAACGTCTCATCTGCGCCTTCAAAAATAGAGAGCACGCGGGCGTCAACAAACAGTCTGCTCACCGAATATTCTTCGGCATAGCCAAAACCACCGTGAATTTGCATTGCTTCACGAGTGACCCACTCGGCTGCCTTGCATACATATGCCTTGACCATGCTGGCTTCCATCGTGCCTTCGCCTTTACCCATCAACTTGGCAACGACGTAACTGAATTGTCGTGAAGCCTGAATGATGGCCGCCATGCGCCCAAGTTTGATTTGGGTGAGTTGGTATTCGGCAATGTTGCTGCCAAAAACTTTGCGGTTGTTGGCATAGGCGAGTGCCGCTTCGTACGCGGCCTGCATCACACCTACTGCGCGCGCTGCTGTTTGTAGCCGACCATTTTCGAATCCACTCATTTGGTAATAGAAACCCTTGCCGAGACCAGCGTCTTCGCCGATCAAATGGTCGGCAGGTACCCACCAATTTTCGAGAGCGATCTCGTATGAATGCATGCCGCGATAACCAATGGTGTCGATGGGGCGACCTTCCATTTTTCCGCCGCCTGGCTGATCGAACATAAAACCATGGGCGTCGCCAATTGGTTTTGGCACAATCAACACGCTGAGTCCGCGGTGTGTTTTGGTGCGATCAGGGTCGGTGCGGGCCAAAAGCATCAGCACATTGGCGCGAGCAGCAAACGTGCACCATGTTTTGACACCGTTGATCACGTAGCCGTCTTCACCTTTTTCGTTTGCTGCTCTCACGGCCATGACTTTGATGTTTGCAACATCGCTGCCGTAGTCGGGTTCGGTGACTGCAACAGCGGCCATTACTTCGGCGGTTGCGAGTTTTGGAAGCCAATATTGTTTTTGTGCTTCAGTGCCGCCGTTGACAAGTGCGCGAGTGAGGATCTCGGGGCGAGTGATCAATGAGCCGCCGATGCCAAGCGACGCGCGAGAGAGTTCTTCGGTGGCGATGCAGCTCGCCATATATTCGCCATCCCCACCTTCGGAGAAGCCGCCGTATTCTGATGGCACCGAAAGACCAAATGCTCCGAGTTCAGCAAGTCCTGAGATCACTTCTTCTGGAACGTCCTCATTGAATCGATGCACGTGTTCGGCGCGTGGCGCAATGACTTTGTTGGCAAAACTTCGAAATGTGTCTTGAACCATTTCGAAGTCATCATCGAGATGTCGTGGCCCAGATTTTTCGGCGAGTGATGCAACAAAAACCGGGTCGCGAAACGTTGCCATGAAATCGTATGCACCTTCAAGTGGGTGTGGCTCAAGACCCCACAAATGTTCTCTGCCCAAGAGCCTTGACGAAACTTCAAAAATCATGTCTGCGGTAAATGCGCAGGTGAGGAGCGCTTCTGTTTCACCTTTTGATCCGTAGTCAAGCATGGAACGTGCAGTCTCGACGGCGGCTGCTGAGTGAGCGAGATCGTATGCAAGCTGTTGATGAATATCAGGCCCGCCAGTAGATGCAAGATGTGCGACACCCGTATTCACAATTTTCTTAGCTTTTTCGATGGCTTGTGCCGCTTGGGCGAGGTCGCTGGAAAATGACATGCGCTAAACGCTAGTTACATTTTGCCTCTGAGACGCAACTCGGGTTGACTCAGCACCTACGATTTATCTATGGAACTCCCGGGTGGACTCAAGTCGAGCCTCGTGGCCCTGAAGTGGGTGATTTTTGCGATCATCATTTACTTCTTTGTCTTGCCGCTCACACCTGGCTTAGGAAAAGCGCCTTCAGAACTTGCCAAGGTTCGACCGAGTTTGTTGGTGTTGGGGCTTGGTCTTGAGCTTGGGGCACTTTTTGCATACTCGTTACTGACGCACGCCGCGCTCGGTGATTCTCGTCACTCAATTTCAATTTGGCGACTCTTTCGAATTCAGTTGAGCACCAAGTCGGTGAGCCAAGTATTGCCAGCTGGCAGTGCAGCGAGCAGCGCACTTGGATTTAAGTTGCTCACCAGCTCAGGCGTGCCTGGACCAGATGCGGGCTTTGTACTTGCAACTGCAGGACTGGGTTCTGCTGTAGTGCTCAATCTGATTTTGTGGGTTGGACTGATTGCATCGATTCCTGGACGTGGTGTGAATGCTGCATACGGGTCTGCAGCGCTAGTGGGAGTCATTTTGATGCTGGTGGCAACAGGACTCGTCGTTGGATTGATTGATGGGCAAGGCAGAGCAGAACGAAGCATCAAATGGATTGCCGCAAAGTTGCGAATGGATCCAGACAATGCAGCCGATGTGCTGCGTCAACTCGGTTTTCGCTTGCAAGGCCTTGCTCGTGAACGCGGGCTCAAAGAACGAGTGTTTGTGTGGGCGCTATTGAATTGGTTGCTTGACATGGCGGCCCTGTGGGTGTTTCTGCTTGCATTTGGTGCACAAATTGACTTGCGTGGGCTGATCGTTGCATTTGGTCTTGCCAACATCATGGCCGTAGTGCCAATCACACCTGGCGGTCTCGGCATTGTTGAGGGTATTTATATTCCAACGCTTATTGGTTTTGGTTTGACGCGAAGCGTTGCGACGGTTGGTGTATTCAGTTATCGAATTGCGCAATATTGGATGCCACTTATTGTCGGTGCAATTGTGTACTTGAGCTTGCGTGTTGGACCATGGGCAATTGATCGTCGTGTAAAACTCAAATCGTTTCGCAAAGTGGCAGTGGATGCAAACGAACATCCGAGCAACAAGTACAACTGGGCAGAGCACTACGCGCCACGAGACCGTACAGGGCAATTTCCGCTACCAGACTTTAAGGGCTCATATTCTGACGATGCTGATGACACGCCGATATGAGACGCGCCAGTTCTCGTGTCACGGTTGAAAATCGGTAGCGTTTACTCACATGACCACGCACGAGCGCCCATTTGGCAGATGTTTAGAAGATTTCATTGTCGGCGATGTCTATCGACATTGGCCGGGCAAGACCATCACAGAAGCAGACAATCATTTGTTTTGCATGATCACGATGAATCATCATCCACTGCACACCAATGATTGGTTTGCCGAGCAAAGTGTGCAGGGTCGCAATGTGGTCGTGGGCAACTTGGTGTATTCGTTGGTGCTTGGCATGAGCGTGCCCGACGTAAGTGGTGCTGCTATTGCCAACCTTGAAGTAGAAACTTTACAACACAAATTTCCGACGTTTCATGGCGACACCATTCATGCAGAGACCCGAGTGCTGGATGTTCAGGAGTCGAAGTCCAAAAATGATCGCGGTGTCGTCACTGTTGAAACCAAAGGCTTTAATCAAGATGGCAAAGAAGTGTGTTACTTCCGTCGACGAGTGATGGTGTGGAAACGGTCAGCGCTTCCAACTCGCAACCGCCCTTACGACGGTCAAGACGTGTGGGGTCAATAGACGCAAACGTTGCGATCGTCGATCCGATTTTAGGTTGGGGGCTTCCGCAACTGCGCGACTTTCCGTGGAGGCAAACTAATAATCGTTGGCACGTGTTGGTGAGTGAAGTGATGTCGCAACAAACTCAAGTACATCGTGTGGAGCCAAAGTTCAATCTTTTTCTTGAGCAATTTCCAACGCCGGCTGCGTGTGCGACTGCCTCGCTCGGTGAGTTGCTAGAAATCTGGCAAGGCCTTGGCTACCCACGCAGGTGTCGCAACTTGCATGAAGCAGCAAAAGTAATGGTGTTGCGCCATAACGGCGAAGTTCCTACAACGCTTGAAGAGCTTGTGGCTCTGCCCGGTGTTGGTGACTACACAGCACGAGCAGTGATGGCCTTTGCCGATCATGCCGATGTGGGCGTGGTGGATACGAACGTGGCACGGGTGCTCGCTCGTGTACAGAACAAAGTGCTTGGCAAAAAAGAAGTGCAGTTGATCGCTGATGCCATCGTGCCCGAAGGTCTTGGATGGGAGTGGAATCAGGTGATGATGGACTTTGGTGCAACGGTGTGCAGTGCCCGTGCGCCGAAATGTGAAGAATGCATTGTGAAACTGCAGTGTCGATGGAATTGCGATGGAGGACAAGACCCTGCTCCAGCGACTGCAGGTACGAGTAAACCACAATCTCGGTTTGAGGGGTCTGATCGTCAGGCGCGCGGCAAATTAATGAAAGCATTAATTGCTGGCGCAGTTCGTTTCACCGACGCTGCAAAAGTGATGGGGCTAGTTGAGCAACCCGAACGCTGCAAAGCAATCGTGCAAGGTCTTTTAGAAGATGGACTGATTGCGCAAGTTAATGGGTGGTATCAACAGCCGTGATCATGCCAAGTATTTCGTCAAACGCCTGATCGGCGTATGCGGCCATCTCGGCATCGGTGCGATCTTGAATGGGGTGGGGTACAAACATGCGCTGCACGTCTGGCATACCAAGCGCAACAGACTGGGCGATGGCTGCTTGACGAAACTCGGACGATGCAATGAACATCGATGGAATTCCGCGAGTTTCAAGATCTACGATGTCGTGCACACTGCACGACGTACAGCTGCCTCAATCAGCAAGTGCTTCGATAACTACGTTGCAGGAAATGGCGATCTCGTGGCGCAAGTCAACAGGCGCGGGTTTGGTAAAGGTTGGTTTGCGAAATCGTTTGACAGTTGCGCCAACACCGACGAGCCTGCGCTCTAACTGATCGAGAAACACATCGCCACGGGCTTTTGAAATATCGAGCAGGCCAACAGTGAGGCCCTTGAGCGAACTTGGTCGCGCAAGTATTTGGCGCTGCGATGGATTGCGCTCGCTTGTTGGGTCGAGCACAAATCGAGCAGGGCTGTCATTTATCATCGTGATCGCTGTTGTCATTGTGTACCTACATTAGTGACGAGTTGCGTGACGGGTTCGGAGCCGATAGCGCCACTGGCCCAGCCACCAATGATCTCCGAGAACAAGCCTGCGCCACCGCCGGCATGAACAAGCAAGATTCCGTTTGGTCGAAACTTGGACACGGTCAGTTGTTCGTACTTTTGCAGCACACCTTCTGCCATGCCATGACTGCCGCGCACGATGTCGGATCCTTTGAGTTGCAGGCGCGCATGGAGCTCTTCAATAACGCGCTCGCGGCTCCAACCCGCATCGCCGAACACTCGCGCGTGCTCAGGACCAACGACAAGCATTGCGTCATAAGCAAGCGGAAGTTTTGGGTGTTCGACAGTGAGCAGGGTGGCGGCAAGTGAAGTAGCGAGTTGTTCTGGGTCACGCGCAAGTTGGTCAGTAACACAGCGCGGGCCTTCGCCTGCAAACACTGTTACTGCATCGGTGTCTGTGGCGACACCGCGGGCAACTGCGAGCGACGTCCATGGAGATCCAATCTCGTCTTCGGCAAAACAAAAACTGAGTTTGCCAGGCATGCCATGTGCAGCACGATCGATTTCTCCTGGACGACCACCTCCAACATTGCGGATAGTGAGTTGCACTGCGCGACCGATGGTCATGTTGGCGCGATTGCCTTGGCCAAGCACGTTGACGCCACTATTCATTCCAATTGCCCGCGAGCCTGGCCCACTGCACACAATTACCGGACCAACTGGCATCGTGGTGGCCAGCACGCCGTGCATATTGAACTCGTCTGTGCACACTGCTTTGAGTGCCGCAATCACCCACGGAAGATATTCGGGTAAGCAACCAGCCATAACAGCATTGATCGCAATTTTTTCGACGGTGAGTTCGACCAAATCGGGTGGGGCAATAGCAACAATGTCGGATGGTGCAAGTGAAGTACCGCTCAGCATGCGCATCACTCGCTCTTGTGTGGGTGGAACCACGGGCAAACCATCCGTCCAGCCACGGGCAAAAAGAGCTTCCATCTCATCTTCGAGTGATGCAATTTCAACTCTGCGCGAAACCAGTAGCGAGCCCTCAAATTTGGCACGTAGTGCATCTACCTTGTCGGGATCAACGCTGAGCGAACCACAACCTGGTCGATAAGAGGGGAGTCCATCACCGATGTTTGGCAAATCAAACAAGCGTGCCCATTCGTCGCGCAACCAGCCAACTGTGCGATCAACTTCTACACCATCAATTACGTTGATCACAGTTGGCACCGTTTCAATGTTGTTGTGCCAACTGATTGACAAGTCTGCATCGTGCATGACCTGTGCGCCCACTGGAAACACTGCATCGTCTTGAGAATAAATCGTGATGCCATGTGACGATTGCAGTTGCATCAACAGTGGAGCAACCATTACGCAGGTTGCGCAGTCGCGTTTAACTACGACATGAATGCCATTTGGTAATACGGATACAGATGGATCATCAGCCACGCCCGGTCACCCAATCGATGATCAGTTTGTTTACTGCGGTTGGTTGCTCGAGTTGTATGAAGTGACCAGAGTTGTCAACAATTTCGACTCGGGCATTTGATGGCGCAACACTCGTGGCATAGTCAGCTACTTCTACGCCGATACAGCCGTCATTACGACCGTGCAGATAGAGAACTGGTTGCGTTGGTGTCTCGGATTGGGCGAGGGTCTGAGCTTCATTGAGGGCAGGGTCTTTGTAACCCGAGCCCAGGGCTGCGCGATAGTAACCAAGCGCTGCTTGCAAGTTGGCAGGGTCAGTGAGAGACGCTTTGACATGAGCAAGATCGGTTGTTGCATCAAAACCTGGTGACCACTGAGTCCACAACATGTCGATAAATGCAAAGTTGTTAGCCGATACCAAGAAATCGCTCAACGCATGTTGAAAGAAAAACATGTACCAACTGAGTTGCAATTGCTTGAGGTTGCCCAAGAATGCTGCGCCAATTGCGCCCCACGGCGGTACTGCCATGCCAACAACACGGCTCCAATTATTTGGAGCGATGATTGCTGCGCCATAGACGGCTGGTGCGCCCCAGTCATGCCCAATGATCACGGCGTCATGCGATCCACCGAGTGCTGCATGCAGCGCATTTGCATCAGTGCTGAGTGCGGCAGTTTGGTACGCGCCATTTGGTGCAACGCTTGTTGGTGCATACCCACGCATAAATGGAGCAACTGCATGAAAACCTGCATCGGCAAGTGCTGGTAACAGATGTCGCCACGAGTGTGCAGAGTCGGGAAATCCATGCATGCACAATGCGAGCGGCCCAGTTCCGCATTCGAGATAGGTGAAGTCAATTGAATTGGCAGTGACTGTGCTTAACGAAATTGGTGTGGCCATTGCCAAACCATAGTTGAGTAACATCGTTTGAATGACAGCGAACTTTGATAGTGCCCGATTTAGGCAGGTGCTCGGGCACCTACCAACTGGCGTTGTAATCGTGACTGGATTGGATGCTGAGGCACAACCTGTTGGTGTCACCATCGGCTCATTCGTCTCTGTGTCATTAGATCCGCCGTATGTCGGATTCTTTATTGGCAAATCGCGTAGTTGGCCTGATATCTCAAGTGGCACTTTGTTTTGCGCAAATGTGTTGAGCGATGCTCAAACCGAATTGTGCTGGAGATTTGCCAAAGATCCTGTCGACGGGGCGGCTAATCGTTTTGAAGGTCTTGAGTGGCAACAATCTTCCAATGGCATGCCGATCTTGTCTGGCATCCTGGCATCGATCGACTGCACTGTTGAATCAGTGACGCCAGCTGGAGACCATCGATTCGTGCTCGCTCAAGTGACGTCATTGCATACAGCCGAAGCAACACATGACGCGATGGTCTTTTATAAGGGCAAAGTTGGCGGCGTGGCGCTTAATGCAATTTAGTTTTGCTTGGGGTTGCGCCTCGGTTGTTGGCGTAGTTTTTATCTTCGCCGGAATCCAGAAATTGTTGGCTGGTATCGAATGGCTTGTGCAAGCAAAGCAACTTCGACCACCGAGAATTGCTCAACCCTTCGTGCCGTTTGTGCCGTACATCGAGTTGATTGTGGGCGGCTTGTTGATTGCGGGTCTGCAAGAAACGCCCGTGCGCATCGCAGCGATTATTCTGTTGAGCTCGTTTACGGTGCTGCTTGTTGCTCGGCTTGCAGCAGGTGAGCGCCCGCCGTGCGCATGTTTTAGTTTTCGTTCCACTCGCCCGATTGGTTGGTCGAATGTCACCCGCAATGCTGGGCTCCTTACATTGCTTATTGCCTCTATCGTTTGAGTCGTGCGCGTTTGGATTGATCAAGACCTTTGTACAGGTGACGGGCTGTGCGTCGACCGTTGTCCAGACGCATTTGTGCAACTTGAGGACGGCATTGCCTACGTAGCCGAGCGCGGAGTTGCGCTTAATGACCCAGGAAGTTCGGGAAGTCTTGCAATCGTGGAGCAACGCAATCAACTCGCAGTAGTGCAAGCAGCCGAAGTGTGTCCGGGTGAATGCATTTTTATTGAGATCGATGACGAAGAGTTAGTCGGCGGCTTTGGCGTCGGCAAAGCGAAAGATCCGATTTCAGTACAATAAATAGTATGAAGATGCGCATTGTTGCAAGCGGCGCAGTATTTACCGTGACGCTTTGCCTTGGAGCAACATTTGTTACCGGTTCGGCAAGTCGAACAGAGGCATCAAACTCGGTGAAGTCGGGTGGAGGTGCGGGCCTGAGTGTTTTGCAAACTCTTCGGATCGACAACGAACATCCTGCTGGATACGAGCGCGCACTCTTTGAACATTGGATAGATATCGACGGTGATGGATGCGATACACGTGAGCAAGTGCTCAAGCGCGACAGTGTGACATTGCCTCAAGTGGATCCATATCGGTGCAAGGTGATTGCTGGCGACTGGGTTTCGCCCTATGACGGTGCAAAGTGGTCAGACCCTACGGATGTCGATATCGACCATGTTGTTGCGTTAAAAGAAGCGTGGGACTCTGGCGCATGGGCATGGTCGAATGCCACGCGTGCTGCGTATGCCAATGACACAACCGATCGCCGCACACTGATGGCAGTGACAGACAACGTGAATCAGCAAAAAAGCGCAAAGGATCCGTCGAACTGGGTGCCACCATTGAAGTCGTATGTGTGCACATATCTCGGTAAT